>Ga0180301_10001768_pt1 | contig 16939 bp, 17 predicted proteins | sample GuaBasSediGuay16_FD_121797 | JGI IMG/M metagenome (GOLD analysis project Ga0180301, IMG submission 121797) | Subseafloor sediment microbial communities from Guaymas Basin, Gulf of California, Mexico - Guay16, Core 4569-2, 12-15 cm | ecosystem: Environmental > Aquatic > Marine > Hydrothermal... | reverse complement strand
GTTACGGCCTTAAGGTCTTCTCCGAATTTTTCAACCTTTTGGCCGACAAGTACGGCTTCAATTTTAGTATCGGTAAATTCAGAAAATTTTGCGTTGAAATAAGCTTCTTTGTGAGTCTGGCTTAAATAAAGAGCTTCCGATAAAAAATCAACCAACAGAGCCGGAAGATCGATTGACTTAACCGTAATTTTTCTTTTTACTCCCGCGTCTTTTACCTCGGCTTTCATGCTTTCTGACATGCCAAGCAAGGCGTTGGAAAAAAGCTCTTTTTTATCCTTGCCAAAAGCTCTAATCTTCAAATCTGCTTTGTGCTCTAAAATTTCATACTTTTTCATATTCATAAATCTAACTTACTAAATTCATTTCTGACAATCTCTCTGTCGTTCCAGGGAATTTTTTTACCGCGCTCCACGCACATCCAGGGTTCTGAACCCTTGCCGGTGATGATTACCGTATCTCTAGTTTTTGCTAAACGCAAAGCCTTCCCAATCGCCTCTCTTCTATCCAAAATCTTGTAATACGATTTTTCCGATCGGTAAAATTGTGTTGCAACGCCTTTTTCAATTTCATCTAAAATTTTTGCCGGAGGCTCGTCATAGGGATCTTCATTAGTTAAGATAACCGCATCGCAGTATTGACTGGCGATTCTGCCGAGTTCCGGCCTCTTCCACTTGTCTCTGCCGCCTCCGCAGGACCCCAGTACGCAAATCGTTTTGGAATTTGTGTTTTGTGACTTGGAATTTCGCAAAGTTTCATAAACTTTGCGTAGGGCATCAGGCGTGTGGGCGTAATCCACTATCACCCTGAACGGTTCCTTAATAACAACTTCCATTCTGCCGGGAATGCTTTCTATAGATTCCACCGCCTTCCTGCAAATTGCCAAATCAATGCCGTAAGATAAACCCACCGCCATCGCCGCCGCGGCATTATAAAGATTAAATCTCCCCGGCAACCTCAAGTTAAGATTAATCGCAGTTCGACTGCGATTATTAATAATCGCAGTTCGACTGCGATATATTGCAAAATTAATTTTTTGCTTGGCGGGGAACTGTAAAAAAAATTCGGCGTTTGGGTCATCGGCGTTAATAATATGTATATTTTTACAGGCCTGAAAAAGCCTTCCCTTGGCTTTTTTGTATTTTTCAAAACTACCGTGGGCTTCAATGTGCTCAGGAGTCAAATTGGTAATCACCGCCGCATCAAATTTAATAAAGCGATGTCTATGCTGTTTTATCCCTTCCGAGGTCACCTCAATCACGACGTATTGGCAGCCAGCATCAACGGCTTGACGAAGAAACTTTTGCAACCGAAAACGGCCGGGCATGGTCATTTTCAGGGTATTTTGCCATTCTCTGTCGCCGATCTTAAATTTTATGGAAGACAAAGAAGCCGTCTTAAAACCAGCTTCCTCCAAAATTTTGGTTGTCAAGCAGACTACGGTTGATTTCCCGTTAGTTCCGGTTACTCCGATCACTTTTAATTTCTTGGAAGGAAATCGATACAAAACCGCCCCCAAAAAAGGCAGGGATAAATGATACCAATCCAATAAGAAAGAAGGTATAAATTTTTTAATCAAAGATTTCATTTCCCCAGCGATTTTAAGGCTCTCTTCACTCTTTCCTCTTGGTTTAAATCTACGGGAATTTGAGACAGGGCTTTTTTTGCTCTCTGGCGGGAAAAACCCAAAGAGAGCAAAACATCCAATGTACCGTCTATTTCATCTTCGTCAAATGGTTTTTTTATCTCCTTGATTTTGCCAGTTAACTCCAGAAGTATTTTTTGGGCTCTTTTTTTACCAATGCCTTTGATTTCTTGGGGCAACTTTCCTTTTTCCATTAGTGTTTTTAGTTTTTCCAAAGAACCCAAAGAAGCCAGCATCATTGCCGTCTTGGGCCCGATTCCCGAAATATCATTTAGGGTTTCGAAAAGCTCTAACTCCTTTTCGGTCAAAAACCCGTAAAGCTCGGCCGCCTCTTCTCTTAAATAAAGATGGGTAAAAATTTTTAATTCACCGCCCTCGGAAATGTTTTTTAAAGTATTGGGTGAACAAAAAATTTTAAAACCCGCCCCTTGATTTTCCAAAATTAAAGATTTATCATCTTTATATATAATTTTGCCCCGGAGATAATGAATCATTAATTAATTATACCATGTTCAAACTTGTTTCGAAATTTAAACCTACGGGAGATCAACCCCGGGCTATTGAAAAATTGGTGAAAAATTTAAAAACTGGCGCAAAGCACCAGGTGCTTTTGGGTGTCACTGGTTCCGGAAAAACCTTTAGCATGGCCTCAGTGATTGAAAAAACTCAAAGGCCAACCTTGATTGTCTCTCACAATAAAACCTTGGCTGCGCAAACTTATCAAGAATTCAAAGAATTTTTCCCTAAAAATGCCGTTCATTACTTTGTTTCATATTACGACTACTATCAGCCCGAGGCATATATCCCCCAAACAGATACCTATATAGAGAAAGACGCCAGAATCAATGAAGAGATTGACCGACTCCGCCACGCCGCCACCCAGGATTTATTGACAAGGCCCGACGTAATCGTGGTAGCCTCTGTTTCCTGTATATATAACATCGGCTCTCCCGAAGATTACCAGAGGGTTTCTTTAGAGTTGAAACAGGGCCAAAAAATTAAAAGAAAGGATCTAATCTCTCATCTTATTTCTTTACAGTACCAGCGAAATGATATCGATTTCGGGCCCGGCACTTTTCGCGTCCGTGGCGATATAATTGAAATTTATTTAGTCACCGGCCAAAAAATAAGAATTGATGTTTCTGATAAATTGTTAATATATGGCGATCGTCATGAATCAACAATTAAAATTTTTCCGGCGCATTTTTGGGTTACGCCTCAAGAAAAATTGACAATTGCCATCGAAAATATAAAAACCGAGCTGAACGAGCAGATTGCCACATTAAAAAAACAAAAAAAATTGCTGGAAGCCCAAAGGCTAGAAAAAAGGACCAATTACGACTTGGAAATGCTCAAGGAATCGGGCTATTGCCACGGCATTGAAAATTATTCCAGACATCTTGAGTTTAGAAAACCAGGAGAAGCCCCATACACCTTGCTTGAGTATTTTCCCAAGGATTCTCTTATTTTTATTGACGAATCGCACCAAACCCTGCCCCAGCTAAGAGCAATGTCAATCCAAGATCGGGCCAGGAAAGAAATCCTGATCGAGCATGGCTTCCGCTTGCCGTCTTGTATAGATAATCGGCCCCTGACGTTTGGGGAGTTCGAAAAAAGAATACCCCAAACAATATATGTCTCTGCCACCCCTGGAGTTTATGAAAAGAAAAATCCCATTGTTGAACAGCTAATCCGACCCACTGGATTACTGGAACCATCAATAGAAATACGGCCGACCAAAAGTCAGGTAAAAGATTTAATTTCGGAAATTAAAAAGAGAGTGGCTAGAAAAGAAAGGACGCTAGTTTTAACTTTAACCAAGAGACTGGCCGAAGCCCTCTCTGACTACCTGGCAAAGGAAGAAATCAAGGCCCAATGGCTCCATTCGGAAATTAAAACCCTAGAAAGGCCAAATATTCTAAAAAAATTCCGAGAGGGAAAATATGACGTTCTGGTGGGCATTAACCTTTTGAGAGAAGGTTTGGATTTGCCAGAAGTCAGCTTGGTGGCAATCTTAGACGCGGATAAAGAGGGTTTTTTGAGAAACGAAACCACCTTAATCCAAATCATGGGTAGGGCGGCTAGGCACCCCAATGGCCATGTCATTATGTATGCCGATAAAATTACAACCTCCATAAAAAATGCCAGAGATGAAATTTTGCGAAGAAGAAAAATCCAAGCAGAATACAACAGAAAATACAATATTACTCCCCGGCCCATTGTTAAAGAAATAAGAGAATGGCTTTTTGCGCCAAAAGAAAAAGAAATTAATTCTGAATTTGGCATGATAAGAGACATTCAGCTTTTAAAAAAGGAAATACGCCAAGCTGCTAAAAACCTAGATTTTGAGAGAGCGGCTGAATTAAGGAATATGATAACCAAACTGAAAAGCGGTTGACCTTAAGATGCAAAGAGAGTATTCTACTAATAACCAAAAAGATCCTTAAAAAAATATTAGGAGGGAGAACGGATGTATATAATAGGAATTGAACCCGCGCTGCCCAAACCCCACTATTTAAGCAATCTTCATTTAATCAGAGTAGGACTGCCCAGCCTGTTGACCGACTTGAGAAATAAAGGCCACAAAGTAAAGCTGTTTATGGAAGAAGCCCGGGATATCGACGAAGATGAGCTGCGGAAGGAGGCCAGAAAAGCCGATTTTATCGCCATCTCCACTTTGTCTGGAACTTATCCTCGTGGATTAAATTTGGCGAAAATAGTCAAAGAAGAAACGGACAGTCCGGTGGTAATGGGTGGCCCCCATGTTTCTCTAGCCGAAAACCGGCAGGAGGCTTTGTTTAATGAAGTCGACTATCTTGTCAGATTCGAGGGAGAAACTGCCCTTCCGAAGCTGGTCAAGGCTATCGAGAGGGAAAAAGGACTGGAGGAAGTGGAAAACCTTGTTTACTTGAAAAATGGCATTATTCGGGAAAATCCCGTTTCCAGACAGACTATCAACTTAGACAACTATCCTTTCCCTGATTTTTCTCTCATAGAAGGATGGCGGAACAGTTATATATTCCCCATAGAAACATCCAGGGGTTGTCCATATCGATGTACTTTCTGCTGCGTCCACAAAATGTTTCCGAAAATGAGATTCCGCGATCCGGAAAGCGTGGTAAACGAAATCAAAAGAGTCGGGCCTAGGTCAGTGTTTTTTGTCGACGACAACTTCGCCATTGATATGGAAAGAAGCAAGAAAATCCTTTCTTTGATGCTCCAAAAACTCGACAAAATACCCAGATGGGGAGCCCAAGTCAGAGCCAGCGTTGCCGGGGACGAAGAATGGCTCAGGTTGGCTAAAAGAACCCGCTGTCAGTTTCTCTGTATCGGGTTCGAATCGGTCAACGCAGATTCTCTTAAAGAGATGTATAAAGGCCAAATCCTGCAAGAAATAGAAGAATATATTTCTTTATTCAAGAAAAAAAGGATGCTCAGCACCGTTCACGGCTCTTTCGTCTCTGGATTTGATTCAGATGATAAGCTGACCGCCTTGAAAACTGCCGACTGGGCCAGAAAGCAGGGTATTCGCTCTATTCAAATATGGGTACTGACCCCTTTGCCGGGCACCGAGCTTAGAGAAAACTTGGAAAAACAAAACAGGCTTCTAAACCTGGACCCCAGAGATTACGATGGAACCAGGGTTACCTTTCGACCTGCCAAAATGTCAGCCTTTGAGCTCCAAAAAAGCGTATTTGAGGGCATGAAGAGATTCTACTCGCTGAAAAACCGCCTTCTGGCCATCTTTACAGGAATAGCCGGCGTAGTCAGAGATTACGCCTTGGATATTTCCGAAACTAAAGAGCTGTGGAGGGAGAACTTCAAGGAAACCGTGATTAAATGGTACGGACAAAAAATCGTTAAAAGTATAGAAAAAAGAACCAGAAGTACTTAAAAAAAATAAAGATATAAAAATAAGACGCAAGGACAAGCCCTTGCGTCTTTTTGTTTTCTCTGGTAAATTGTACTTGCTATGCCGATTACCAAATCTGCCAAAAAGGCCATAAGGCAAAATATTAAAAGAAGAAAGAGAAATCTGGTTTACAAAAAGAAAATAAAAGACCTGCAAAAAAAGGTGAGGTTTTACATTTCCCAAGGTAAACAAAAGGAAGCCAAAAACATCTTGCCTCAGCTTTACAAAGCCCTGGACAAAGCCGCGAAGGTCGGCGTCATTAAACACAATACTGCTTCGAGAAAAAAATCAAGAATAACCAAGTTAATCGATAGAAAAGTCTGATTGAAAAAGGTTGGTAATTAAATTTCGGCAACTAGCAAATCTAACGCTGTCTGCGGATCTAAACGCCCAGTTTTAATTTGGTAGTCTATCTCAAATAATTTGTGATAGATTTTTTTTAGTTCTTCCAAAGAAAAAGCCCTGGCCTGGTGGGTTGTTTTCCTTACCACATAAGGATGCATTTTAAGCCGGCATCCGGATTTCAATATTAACAAATTGCGAAACTGAAAATTAATCATGGCCAAAAGATACAAATGGCTGTCTCCCTTTTCCAGATGCTTGTGCAACAAAGCTAAAGCCTGCTTTTTATTTTTAAGGGCTATGGCATCAATAGTTTTGAAAATATCTGCCTCGATTTTCGGCTTAGATAAAACGTTTACGTCTTTGGCTGTAATTTTTCTTCCCCTGCCAAAAGCCGCTATCTTTTTTATTTCATTGGAAAGCCGCCAAAGATTGTTGCCCATGAAATTTATCAAGGTTTCTACCGCTTGAATTTCGACTTCGGTCGAATATTTCTCAAATTCTTTTTTAATCCAGTTTTTTAATTTTTGTCCCTCAAGAAGTTGAAACTCCTGGGTTTTGGAATTTTTTTTCAAAAAGTCAAACAATGAATCTTTGGGATTAATTTCGCCTTCTTCTTGAATTAAAACAATATTGTCTGAATTGGTAAATTTCTTGGAATTTTCCAAAAAAGAATTTTTAAATTTTTGATTTGAGAAAATATTTTTCAAAACAAACAATTTCTTTTCCTTAAACATTGAGGCGGTCTGAAATTCTTGAATAAAATCTTGAAAATCCAATTTTGTGGAGTCAAAGTATTTCAAATTAAGCCCGCTTTTGCGAACTTTCTGGTAACTAGCGACAACTTCCCTTGCCTTTTCCTTCAATCTATATGTATCCGGCCCGTAAAGAAAAATAATCATATTTTTGGCGTATCTTAAAATTCTACCAACTCCACCCCATTTTTCAAACTTTCAAGCTACAGGCAAGACATTCCAAGCCAAATCTTGGGCGTACTCCTGTTAAACGCCGAGCGTTTAACGTTTTATAAAGGGGTGAAATTATGCCACGGCGTAATTATTAACGCTGACATTGGGGACAAAAGCGGGCGCTGCGGCCGCCGAGTTTTATTCGTTTAATTTTAGTGCCGCAGCGAAGGCATTTTTCTCCCTCTCTTTGGTATACTTTAAGTTGCTGGTCATACCCCCCTTCCCTGCCGCAGGCGTCACGGTAGTATTGTTCGGTGGTGCCGCGATATTGAATCGCTTTTTGCAAAACCCTTTTAATGTTTTGGTGAATCAATTTAATTTCCCGGTTTCCCAATGTTTTAACCCGCCGCAGAGGGTGCACCTTGGCGTTGAACAAAATTTCATCTGAATAAATATTGCCGATGCCGGCAATAAATTTCTGATTCATCAAAAGAGGCTTGATTTTGGCGCCGGGATGTTTTCCAAGATTATTTTTAAAAGTTTTGAAATCCACTTCCAGAGCTTCGGGGCCAAACCTTTTTTCTATTGATTTTGTGTCTTTGACTTTCTTCCACCAACCAAACTTTCTGGCATCATTGAATATTAATTTTGAGCCGTCGTCCAAATTAAAAACCTTCCGAGTATATTTTGAAGGTTCTCCGTTAAGTATCAATTGACCGGCCAACTTCAAGTGGAAAACCAAGCTGGAGCCGTCGGCAAAATCAATCATCAAAACCTTGGCCCGCCTTCTCACAGCTTTGATTTTCTTGCCGTCTATCTTCTTGCCGATGATTTTTCGAGCCAATTGCCGTCTAATTATCTCTACTTCTGGCAATTCGGGCATATTAAGGTAAACGCTCAATTAAACTATAAAACTCAAGGTTTTTCAAAGTTTGGGTGGCTTTTTCTTTATCGTATCCGGACCATTGGCAATCCTTTAGGTTGAAATCAATTGGAACATTTTTGTGTATTTGGGCCAGTTCCCGGCTAAAGAAAGCGTCTTCTTTGTGATGCTGCAACTTTTCTCTAGCTTTCCCCTTAATCAAAGTTATATTATCGTAAATCTCCTCAAGACTCCCGTATTCTTTAATTAAATCTATGGCTGTTTTCTCTCCGATGCCCCGCACTCCCGGAATATTGTCGGAAGGGTCTCCCTTGAGAGCCCGGAAATCCAAAAGCTGTTCGGGTTTCAACCCTTGATATTTTTCCTCTACCAGTTTGCTGTCGTAAAGAACCGTATCTTTTACTCCCTTCCTTAAAACATAAACCCGGGTTTGGGGATTCACCAACTGCAAGGTATCGGTGTCCCCGCTTAGAATGATTGTTTCCAATTCGGGAACAACTTGCTTTTGGGGAGCTTTCGCTGCAATGGTTCCGATCAAATCATCTGCCTCAAAGCCTTCTTTTTCAAAAGTTTTAACGTTAAAGGACCGCAACACCTCTTTAATCTTGGCAATCTGCCGGCCCAAATCTTCGGGCATAGGGGGCCTTTTGGCCTTATATTCTTGGTATTTTTGGTGGCGGAAAGTGGGACCCTTAACGTCAAAACAGGCCGCTACGAAATCGGGTTGGAATTCTCTGATCGCTTTCAAAAAAACCAGCAGAAAACCGTAAACCGCTCCCACCGCTTCTCCTTTTTTAGTGGTTAAAGGAGGCAAAGCGTGGTAAGCTCGATGAATTACTGAATTCGCATCAATAATAATCAACCGTTTTGGCATTATAAAATTCTACCACAAAAACAAAAAGCCTCGAAATGAGGCTTGTTTTTTCTTAAACTTAGCGAAGCCGGGCGAAACCGGGGGAATCGTTTATTTTTTTGGTTAAAATGCTTTTAGACCCAGACCCAATCTCCCTAATATTTTCGGTCAAGAATTGCTTAATTCTGCCAAATTCAGCAAAGTATTTTCCAAATGCTCCAAAAGCTCTCCCTTTTTAAACCCTCGGGTCGTTAAGTTTTCTCCGACCACTATTCTGGTTTTACGCCAAACGCGAGGAAAAATGGAAATAATTTTTGGGAATTCCTCTTTGTTGGGAATCACCTTGTCTCCGCCTTCTGTCCAAATCGGCAAAACAAGGCAATCAACACCTAAAAACAGCTTCTCGATCCCCCGAGGAAATCTGGCAATCTTTTTCCCTGAACGCGAATACTTAACTCCTCTCAATTTAATGCATTTGAATGTTCTACCGCCCTCGGGGAACAAAATTAAAATTTTTCCTTCTTTGAGCATCGGCTGCAACGTTTTTTTTATGGTTGTTAATTCTTCTCTCGGACTCCCTCTTTTTATCGGCACGCAAACAAACCGAAGTGGTTGAAACCACCATTTATCATAATAATTCTTTTTATCAACCAGCGAATACGGAATAAACCTTAAAGAAAACAAATACCGGGGAAAAAGCAGGAAGGGCAAAAGGCACGGCTCCCACAAAGAAGGGTGATTGGCAATTATGACCAATCCTTTTCCTTTATGGTTGAATTTTTCTTTCTTGTAGCACGCCCCGGCTATCTCTACTCTTTTGGTTATTCTTAAAACCGTAAACAACACCCCGCCTACGAGCCCAACCATCCAAACCAATAAAACGTCTTTTATATTTTTAATGTACATCTAAAACAATCCTCCTTTTGTTTCGATTATAAAATCAAATTTAATAAAATAGCATCTTTGGGCAATATATCCAGAATTTTATCCGCCCCATCCCACGACCACGACATTGCGAGGAAACAATTTTACTCTAGCATAAATAAAAGAGGTTCAAAATCCCTTTTAAAACTCTCTGAATACCAAACTGGCGTTGGAAATAGAAATTTTCTCATAATGATGAAAGCGAGGCTTAAAACTTACAGAAACTCGTTCTCTGTAAGTTAATTTTATCTGCCATCCCTTGATTTTAATATAATTTCTCTTTTATTCTTATCCACGAACTCAAAATTGATCCAAAGCGTACTTTTGGGAAAAATGTTCCTTATTTTATCGGCCCATTCCACGGCCACAATGTTGTGAGGGTCGGAAATAATTTTCTTAAAACCTAGGTCCAGAAGCTCTTTTAGTTTTTGTATTCTGTAACAATCTATGTGATAAAAATTATGAAACCCAAAGGCTGAAACCGAAAACCTTTTTGCTATGATAAAGGTAGGGCTGGTAATTTTTTGTTTAATTCCCAGGCCTCGAGCCAAACCCTGCAGAAAAGTTGTCTTCCCTCCTCCCAAATCCCCCACTAAAGCTAAAACCAGCGCTTTTTTGCCGGGAGCTGTATTTAAAATTTCTTTTGCTAGGGCTTCGCCCGCTTTTTTTGTTTGATGAGGGGCACTTGTAAAAAATCTTAGTTTCATGCTAAAGTAAATAACGCAGAGCTATAAACATTAGTTTTAACGCAGAGCTATAAACATTAGTTTTAACGCAGAGCTATAAACATTAGTTTTAAAATATATGGATACGATTTCTCAGGCCAAAAATCTAATCAAAAAATCTCGCAGTATTCTTCTGCTACCCGCTTTAAACTCGGCGGGAGACAGTCTGCCAGCTTCCTTTGCGCTTTTTTTTACTTTAAAGAAACTTGGCAAAAAAGTAAATGTTGCTGTTGACGGAATACCAGAAAAATTTCATTTCCTTTCTGGACTAAATTCCTTTTCCGGCAAGGGCTTTACTATTTCTGTCGATACCTCGGAAAAAAACATTTCGGAAATGCGCTATGAAAAAAACGGGAAAAACCTGAAAATACATCTAACTCTCGCTGAGGGAGAGATCGGCGAAAAAGATATTTCTTTTTCCCGGAGAAGTAAAGAAGTGGAAATCAAAAAAGACAATCTTGCCAATGAAAACCCTGATCTCTTGATTACCCTGGGAGCCAGCTCCTTGGAAGATTTAGGGGAAGTTTTTACTCAGAATTCCGGGACTTTTTATGAAACTCCCATTCTTCGCATCGACAATCATTTGGATGGCGAAAATTTCGGCGAGGTAAACCTGACAGAAATGACTTCTTCAATCTCGGAAACCGTCACCGGACTGATAAGATCAATGGAATCTCAAGATGGCGAGCTTATAAGAGAAACCGTTGCCTCTTATCTTTTAACCGGGATAATTTGGTCTTCCCAAAATTTCCGAAACCCCAAAACTCGCCCCAAAACCTTTGAAACTTCGGCTTTCCTTATAGAAAAGGGGGCTTGCCACCAAAAAATTATCCAACATCTCTACAAGCAAAAAGGCCTCTCCCAAATCAAGCTCTTGGGAAGAATTTTAGAAAAACTGAATTTTAACAAACAAAAAGGTCTTTATTTGGCAACTTTAACTGACAGAGACTTCCAAGAGTGCCAAGCCAGTTCCAAGGATCTCAGCTTTGCCTTGGAAGAAATTAAGTTCAATTTCCAGTATCTCCCCAACCTGCTAGTGCTTTGGGAAAGTCACGCTTCCCCTCCCGTGATCAAAGGGGTTTTTTACTCCCCTGATTTGGGCAATCTTCAAAAAATATTGGAAAACTTCGAAGGAGTTTCCCGTGGAGAAGGGATTTTGTTCTTGGTAAGAGAAAAAGAACTGTTGTCGGCACAAGAAAAGATATTAAAAATATTATGAAAATCCCATCTCAACAAGAAATAAAAAACGTCCCCGAATTTAAGGAAAAAATCAAAAAGTCCTTGGACAAAAAAACTACTTCTTTACTGGAAATTGTTTTGGGAGGAGCCATAAGCCTGGGGGCTTCTGACCTTCACATTGAACCCCAAAAAGAAGAAGCAAAAATCAGGGTAAGAATCGATGGTATACTGCAAGATGTAACCGAAGTAAAAAGAAAAATATACGAGGCCCTTCTTTCCAGAATCAAGCTTTTAAGTTCGATAAAGCTAAACGTTACCGACAGACCCCAAAACGGCAGATTTTCTGTCGCTTCGCCTAAATATTCCATTGAAATCAGGGTTTCTACTCTCCCGGCCGAAGCGGGCGAAGCCGTTGTTTTAAGAATTTTAAATCCCAAAAATTTAATCGGTATGGAATCTTTGGGGTTGAGAAAAGATTTATTGGCCACTTTTAAAAAGGAAATAAAAAAGCCCAACGGGATGATAATAGTGACGGGTCCCACCGGCTCCGGAAAAACCACCACCTTGTATGCTTTCCTGAAAGCAATCCAGCGGCCGGAAATAAAAATTATTACCATTGAAGATCCCATTGAATATCATTTAAAAGGGATATCTCAAACCCAAACAAACCCGAAGAAGGGTTACAATTTCGCTTCCGGATTGAAATCCATCATGCGCCAGGATCCCGACGTAATTTTGGTGGGAGAAATCAGAGACTTGGAAACAGCTAAAATCGCCATACAGGCCGCTCTAACGGGACATTTGGTTCTAACTACCCTTCATACAAACGATGCCGCCGGCACCATCGCTAGACTAACTAGCCTGGGGGCCAAACCTTCCAATATTGGCCCTGCCATCAATCTGGCCATTGCCCAAAGGTTGGTGAGAAAAGTTTGCAAAAAGTGCGCGGAATTAAAAAAGCCTACGGCCTCAGAATTAAGCAAATTAAAAAAAGCGCCGGGGAAACTACCCAAAGGCATAAGAATTCCCAAAGCCAAAGGCTGTAAGGAGTGCAACTATACCGGCTACCGAGGAAGAGTGGGAATTTTCGAGGCCTTTTCAATAGACGACGAAATGGAAAAGTTTATCCTGAAAGATCCTTCTATTGCTGCTTTAAGAAAAAAAGCAATCGAAAAAGGAATGGTTTTAATGCGGCAAGATGGATTTCTTAAAGTATTAAACAAAATAACCACCATTGAAGAGGTGGAAAGGATAACCGGAGAATAAAAACGACTCCAGAGCTGGGGGCCGATACTCTAGCTTGGGAGCTTAAAGTTTAGAATATCTTCGAGGAATAGCTCAGCATCACCCGAGCTATCCGACTAAAAGATATTCCTACCCCCAGCTCTGGAGCCGCATTATAACTTTTGATTGTATCATATTATGCCAAACTTGTCAACCCCTCAAGGCGTTCCCGAAGACCAAAATCTAGATTTAACCCTCAGGCCTAAGTCCTGGGCAGATTATGTTGGCCAAGAAAAGATCAAAAAAAACGTTAAAATAATCATCGACGCTGCCAAAAAAAGAAAAGAGTGTTGCGATCATCTTTTATTTTACGGGGGAGCGGGTCTGGGAAAAACTACCTTGGCTCATTTGATCGCCAAAGAAATGGGCTGTGGCATAAAGGTAACTTCAGGACCAGCCATTGAAAAAGCTGGGGACTTAGCTGCCATTCTGACCAATCTATCAGAAGGAGATATTCTGTTTATCGACGAAATCCATCGTCTCAACAAGCTTATTGAGGAATATTTGTATCCGGCGATGGAAGATTTTAAGCTAAATATCGTGATGGGCAAAGGCCCCATGGCTAGAACCATGGAGCTCACTCTTCCTAAGTTCACCTTAATCGGGGCCACCACTAGATTGGCTCTATTATCTTCTCCTTTAAGAAACAGGTTCGGAGCCACTTTCCAGCTCAACTTTTATCGGCCGGAAGATATTGAAAAAATTGTCCAGAGGTCGAGCCAAATTCTAAGAATAAAAACAGAGCCAGAGGCCATAAAAATTATTGCCCAGCGTTCCCGCTTTACTCCCAGAGTGGCCAACCGCCTTTTAAAAAGGGTAAGAGACTTTGCTCAAGTTGAAGGGAAGGGCATAATTACCCCGTCCATTGCCGAATCCGCTTTAAATTTTTTGGAAATAGACCAAATGGGCCTGGAGCCAGGAGACAGAAAAGTTTTAAAGGTAATTATTGATAAGTTTAATGGAGGTCCTGTGGGCTTACAAACAATAGCCGCCGCCTCCTCCGAAGAGCAAGACACCATTTTGGACATTTACGAGCCGTATTTGATGCAAGTCGGCTTCATAGAAAGAACTCCCAAAGGCAGACTCGCCACCAAATCCGCCTATCAACATTTGAAAATCAAATACCAGGGCAACCAAAATCTTTTGTAACTATTAAATGGCGAAGAAGCCGCCAGGGTTTCTTTTTAAAGATTCCAGCTTCTTTGGGACGGTAAAATCTAAACATTTATAAAGTTTCAAACAATCAAACAATACTATACTATATAGTATAGTATTATAAGTGGTTATTTCTTTCTTAGTTTTTTGGGCGGTCTAAATTCAGCCCAGTCAACCAAATTAAACAAAAGAAAATGAAGGGGGTATTTTCGTTTAATCCATTCAAAAGTGCAAGGAGTTTTGGATTTTTGCCTTTTTTTATATAATTTTTCTTGCCGTTCAATTTCCTTTTTTAACCGCGGCAGCAAGTTAGCATAACCTCCAAAGCCCCCTTGCAGCCACCTCTGAACCGATCCGATGGTAACATAACTCGTTTTAAGTTTTGTGGAGATGTTTTCGTATGTCCACCCCTGCAGTAAAAGTTTAGCTATCTGAAGACGACGGGCCAGCATCACAGCTTCTGTCTCGCTTAATAAATCTTTAAAGAAATTCTTAACCTCTTGACGAGTTTCTAAAAGAGCAATCGTTGTCCATAGCTCATCTAAAAGCTTCTTTCTTTCTTTTTCATCAAGATTTTTAGGTTGAGTACGCGGCATGAATTTTTGTTGTTAAAATTACTTAAATCCCCAATATTACTATACTATATAGTATAGTATCAAAAAGAAGTAAAAAATCAACAATCTGTATAAGATGAGTGTATTTTTGACAATTGGCTTTTTCCAGAAATTACTTCGAGGGATTTTTTGATGCTTTCATGTTGCACCACCTGGTGGTGCAACACTATATTTAATGTCCGACATTAAACGCCCGGCTTGTCTTTTAAGAAAATTTTTGATAACTATGGAGTGAGAGTATGAAAAATATTACTTCAATAATATTTCTTTTTTGTTTTCTTCTTTCGGTTGTTTTTCAGGTTGGAATTGCCTACTCTACTGATTGTGTCAATATAAACACTGCGCCGAAAGAAGAATTGGAAAAAATTATCCATATTGGTCCGTCTTACGCCGAGCAAATTATAAACCTGCGGGCAGAAACATTATTTTCCTCCGTAGATGAATTAGACCGCGTAATCGGCATTGGCCCTTCCAGGCTTGCCGACATCAAAGAAGAAGGCCTGGCCTGTGTGAACGAAACACAACCCGAACCCGAAGCCGCCCCCGCCTCAACTGAAGAATTGATGGAGGTTGAACCTCCATCAATAACTTATCCTTCGGGTGTGGTTATTAATGAAATTTTGCCCTCCCCTATCGGACCGGACGCCGAGAAAGAATGGATTGAAATTTTTAATCAAAATGATTTCGAGGTTAATCTTTCCGGCTGGCAAATTATTGATACCATTGGAAGCGCTAAAACCTATACTTTCCCGGAAAAAACAACTATTCCCCCTCAAGGATTTTTGGTTCTTTCCCGCCTTACCACCAAAATTACTTTAAATAACGATGGTGACGGTTTAAACTTAATCCAGCCCGACGGTGAAACAGCGCAGACGGTAAATTACGGAAAAGCCCCTCGCGGGGAATCTTTTAACAGAACGACAGAAGATAAATGGATCTGGAGCAAAACCATGACCAAGGGATCAGCCAACATTGCTCCTGCGCCCAAGGAAATCCTTCAGCCAAAAGAATCACCACCTGCGACAGCTTCTGACTCCAGAAGCCCGCAAGCTTTGGCGGCGGTCGGTAAACAGCTGCCCCAATCGTCTAATTCAAGATTAATAGTGTCCGTCGCTTTAGCTGTGGCTATTTTCTCCGGCACAGTAATTTTACTGCTTAAGAAAAAACTAAAAACAGGTTATAATTAAAACATATGTCAGGGCATTCACATTTTGCAAGTATAAAACACAAAAAAGCCATTACTGATGCCAAGCGCAGTAAGGTTTTCTCTAAGCTTTCCCGAGAAATTTCAGTAGCGGCCAGAGAAGGCGGCGGCGACCCCAATTTTAATCCGAAACTAAGAACGGCCATAGAAAAAGCCAAGGAATTCGACATGCCCGCGGACAACATAGAAAAGGCCGTAAAAAGGGGTACCGGCGAACTCGAGGGCGCGAAATTGGAATCGGTAACCTACGAAGCCTATGGCCCAGGCGGTATAGCTATTATTATCGAAGGGATCACTGATAATAAAAACCGAACCTTGTCTGAAATCAAGCAAATTTTAAACCAAAACGGAGGAAAGCTGGTAGGAGAAGGGGGAGTAAGATGGATGTTCCAAAGAAAGCCCGCTGTTCACACACAAGAAAAAGACGGCCGTTTGGAGTGGGTGCCTCAATACGAAGTGGAACTGCAAGACAAAGACAAGGAAGCGGCCGAAAAACTTTTTGAAGCGCTTGACGAAAACGACGCCGTTCAAGAAATATATTCTAATCTTAAATAATACCAATTTACCAATGATACACGAGTGACAATAATATTTAATTCGTGACATTGGTGTAAATTAGCGTATTAGTGTTATATCTCCATGATTATTATTGGAATCGACCCAGGAACCGCGACGACGGGTTTTGGCGTGGTCAAAACGGGAAAAAACTTAAAATGCCTTGCCTACGGGCTGATCCAAACTGAGCCCACTTTGGAAACAGGAGAACGCTTAAAGAAAATAAATAACAAACTCAACAAGCTGATAAAAAAATACAAACCTGCGGCCCTTGCTGTAGAAAGTCTTTACTTTTTTAAAAACATAAAAACGGCGCTGCCCGTCAGCCAAGCCAAGGGGGTAATTTTGTTGACTGCCGCCCAAAAAAAGATTCCTGTTCATGAATTTACCCCTTTGCAGGCTAAAATGACAGTGGCGGGATACGGCAAAGCGGAAAAAAAACAGGTGCAGGAAATGATTAAAATCATACTCAATTTAAAAAAAGTGCCCAAACCAGACGATGCCGCCGATGCCCTGGCAGTAGCTATTTGCTACGCTAGAAATTGCCAAAGGGCTTGACAGGTCCTCTTGAAACCTTATAATAACCTTGCAGAACCAAAACCTGGTTCTTTTTTAAAAGGACCGGGGCAAAGGTCGCCAACAACAAGATAGAAATTAAACACCTAAAATATGATTTACGAAGAAATTTTAAACCCCTTCGTTTCAGAAGATGTGCCGGAAGGCGGATCTGAAGGCGGAGAAGAAGGCGGATCTGAAGG
>Ga0180301_10001767_pt1 | contig 16944 bp, 23 predicted proteins | sample GuaBasSediGuay16_FD_121797 | JGI IMG/M metagenome (GOLD analysis project Ga0180301, IMG submission 121797) | Subseafloor sediment microbial communities from Guaymas Basin, Gulf of California, Mexico - Guay16, Core 4569-2, 12-15 cm | ecosystem: Environmental > Aquatic > Marine > Hydrothermal... | reverse complement strand
CCCAAACCGGGTGCTTAACTAAAAATATTTTCCATTTTAAAACAGTAAAATGTTGATGCTTTGAGTAGGATGCAATTAGGTTATTCCTTTTTCCATTTTAATGTCCATTTCAACTTCCTTGGGTCTCTTTTCATCTCTATCAAAGACTTTCTGCACTTACTTGAACATAACCAATATATTGTCCCATCATTTTTAACGAACATCATACCAGTTCCAGGCTCTATGTCTCTTCCGCAAAATGAACATTTCTGCATCTTTACCATGGTCATCCCCTTATCTTATAACTATTTTTCTAGCTTCCCTTTCAGTTTCTCTTAACATTAAAATGTCTCCTAACCTAACGGGACCTTTAACATTTCGCGTAAGAATTCTGCCTTTGTCCCTTCCTTCTAATATCCTAACTCTTACCTGTGTGATTTCTCCGGTGACTCCAGTACGACCAATAATTTGAATAACTTCTGCAGGAGTTCCTCTGTCAGCTTCTGCACTCATTAAGACACCTCCAACATTAAACGATTCCACGTACACTTCTAGACTTTATGCAAGCCACGTTACAAATTTGGATTTTCAAGTGTAAGTTGCTGGCAACTATTTTACTTTAATATCTTTTTAAATTTACTGTCAAGTTACTTACAAGAGGTAACAATCTATAAGAATGTAATCGAAAAATTCATAAATAAACTGGTGGTATCCATAAACCGCCGATGAGAAATGACGAAACCGGAGGGAGGCATCATGTCAAAACCACCATATGTAAAATTTACAGTACCCAAGGAACTAGCTGAAAAGGCGCTAGAAGCCTTGGAGATAGCTAGAGACACAGGACAAATAAGAAAGGGAACCAACGAAACAACTAAAGCTATAGAGAGAGGAATAACAAAACTAGTATTAATCGCTGAAGATGTAGATCCGCCCGAAATAGTAATGCATTTACCTATTCTATGCGAAGAGAAAAATGTTCCATACATATATGTACCAAGCAAGCAACAACTTGGGTCTTCCGCGGGAATAGATGTAGCAGCGGCATCAGCATGTATAGTTGATCCTGGAGACGCAAAAGGCATAGTACGGGAAATAGTAGAAAAGGTAAAAGAACTCAAATAACTACAATCTTAAGAAAACCTAATTTTTATTCATCGAATTCTATTAATTCACTTCTCGGGAAGAGGAGATGAAAATGGAGAGGACACTCCTGATCGTAAAGCCTGACGGAGTTGTTAGAGGCTTAATTGGCGAAGTCATATCTCGAGTAGAGAGAAAAGGATTAAAAATCGTAGCCTTAAAAATGATAAAACTTTCCAAAGAAAAGGCTGAAGAATTATATAGTATCCACAAAGGAAAATCATTTTTCCAAGAATTAATTGAACATATAACTTCAGCACCGATAGTCGCAATGATTTTGGAAGGAGAAAACGCAATCCAAATCGTAAGAAATATGATAGGAGCAACGGACCCCTCTAAGGCAGATCCCGGAACGATCCGTGGCGACTACGCGTTAACCATAACCAAAAATGTAGTACACGCCGCAGACTCTGTAGAGAGCGCGAAAAGGGAAATTAAAGTTATTTTCGGAACAGAAAAACCAATAGAATATAAACGTGCAGATGAAAACTGGCTACACTAGAGTAGATCGTTTCTTTTCATCATATTTATAAAGTTCAGCTGAGCCTTTTCCTATGTGATATCCCACAAAATATTAAAGGGAATTGAAAATAGTAGGGACGAATTGTTTCACGTTAATTAATTTATATTGAAACCTAATGGTTATTGATTTTACAGGGGGAATTAAAATGTCTCTTCGGCAACCAATTTGCGTTGTGCTAGGTCATATAGATCATGGAAAAACTACTCTGCTCGATAAAATTCGTGGAACTGCTGTTCAATTAAGAGAAGCTGGGGGCATAGTCTAGTCAGACAACTGTCTGACTAGATGTCAAACCCAGCATATTGGAGCATCTTTTCTTCCAGCTGGGGTTATCAAAAAAATATGTGGTAAACTTTTAGAAAAATTTAATATTAAAATTTCAATTCCAGGCCTTCTAATCATAGATACACCGGGTCATGAAGCTTTCTATAATTTAAGATCTCGTGGTGGAGCTGCAGCAGATTTCGCTATACTTGTAATCGACGTTATTGAAGGGTTCCAAACACAAACATGGGAATGCATAAGCATATTAAAGTCTAGGCGAGTTCCTTTTCTCGTAGCTGCAAACAAAATAGATAGAATACCAGGGTGGAGGCCGAATCCAGGCGAATCTTTCCTTGAAACATTTAAGAAGCAAAGTCCACATGTTCAAAAATTTCTTGATGAAAAAATTTACGAAATTATGGGATCTCTGTCAACAGAGGGATTTCAAGCCGAAAGATTTGATAGAGTTAAAGACTTTGCTAGAACAGTTGCCATAATTCCTACAAGTGGTAAAACTGGTGAAGGTATTCCAGAACTTCTTGCAGTCCTAGCTGGCCTAGCTCAACGATATATGAAAGAAAGATTAAAAGTAGTAACAGGTCCAGGAAAAGGAGTCGTCTTAGAGGTTAGGGAAGAACCCGGATTAGGTTTAACCCTCGACGCCATTATATATGACGGCGTTGTGAGGAAGGGTGACCTAATTATAGTTGGCGGCTTAGACGGCGTCATAATTTCCAAAATTCGATCTCTTCTTCAACCCAAACCTCTTGACGAGATAAGAGATCCAAGAGAAAGATTTGATCCTGTTAACGAAGTCGTAGCTGCAGCTGGTGTTAAAATAGTGGCCCCTGACCTTGAGGGAGCTGTTGCAGGATCACCGATACGGGTTGTCTGGGACGAATCAATGATTGAAGAAGTTAAAAAGGAAATCGAAGAAGAACTTGAAAAGATAAGAATATCCACCGATAAAACTGGAGTTATTCTTAAAGCAGACACCCTAGGATCGTTGGAAGCCGTTGTTAATTATTTTAGAGAAAGAAATATTCCGATAAGAATAGCAGATGTTGGTGACGTTTCAAAGAGAGATGTGATGGAAGCAATTGCGGTAAGAGAAAAAGACCCCTTCCTTTCGGCAATTCTAGCCTTCAATGTTAAAGTTCTTCCAGATGCGGAAGAGGAAGCTAGAAGACAACATGTACCAATATTCAAAAGCAACATAATTTACAGACTTTTCAACGACTATGAAGATTGGTTAATTAAGAAAAGAGAGGAACAAAAGAAAAAGGAACTAGAGACCCTCGTAAAACCTGGAAAAATCAAAATTTTACCCGGATACGTGTTTAGAAGAAGCAAACCAGCTATAGTCGGCATAAAAGTCCTAGCAGGGAGAATACAACCAAAATACACACTAGTCAATCCAGAAAACCAAAAAGTAGGAACAATTCTTCAAATACAAGATAAGGGGCAAAACATTAAAGAAGCTATAACAGGTATGGAAGTAGCAGTATCAATCAAAGGCCCGATCGTTGGGCGACATATTAAAGAAGGAGACATCTTGTATGTAGATGTCCCTGAATCACATGTGAAAACATTATTGAGAAAGTTTAAAAACGATCTAACAATTGATGAAATCGAAATCCTACAAGAACTAATCGAGATAAAAAGAAAAGAAAAACCCTATTGGGGGACATAGGAGGAAAACGAAATGCCGGAAATGAAACTTGTCCTCGCTAACCCTAAAAATGGAAAAACATACCAAATAACATTAGATGAAAAGAAAAGTAGAGCCCTAATTGGCAGAAAAATAGGAGAAGTGGTCTCAGGAGACTTAATAGGACTACCTGGATACGAGGTTGAAATAACTGGTGGAAGCGACAAAGATGGGTTTCCAATGAGGCCCGACGTTCATGGAGGAGTTAGGAAAAGAGTCTTACTTTCGGGGCCTCCAGGTTTTCACCCAACCCGTCCAGGAGAAAGAAGAAGAAAAACTGTTAGAGGAAATGTGATAACAGACGAAATTGTGCAAGTCAATGCAAAAATAGTGAAGGAAGGAGAAAAACCCATTGAGGAAATTTTAGGAAGATAGGATAATAACTTTATTTTTCACAAGCTACAAACTGAAGATGGTTAATAGATGCTTTGAAGAGTAATTATTCTTTTGGAGAGAATTGTTTTCTTCGTTTGGAAAATAATTAATATGTATTTCCATTCGAGACAGAAAAATTATTAAAGAAATGGACTCTAATCGAAATGGAAACTCTATGTAATGTTAACAAACTAACCGTAAATATTAAAACTAAAAGCGGGTTTCATTGGAATCCTAAATGAAGCCTTTCTTCTATCAAGCTTAGGAGGATGAGAATGATATTAAAAGATGAAATGATTCAATGTGAAGTTAACATTGGAACTGTTGGCCATGTAGATCATGGGAAAACCACCTTAGTCGAGGCTTTGTCTGGTCAATGGACAGACAGACATAGCGAAGAAATTAGAAGGGGAATTTCAATCAAATTAGGTTATGCTGACACTACCATTAGAAAATGTCCAAAATGTCTTCCTCCCAAATGCTATACAACCACTTATCTAGCTGGAGGAGACACGTGCCCATACTGTGGATCTAAACTGCAAGTGTCACGAAGAGTTTCCTTCGTTGACAGCCCTGGCCACGAAATATTAATGGCAACAATGCTTTCTGGTGCCGCACTAATGGACGGTGCAATTTTAGTTATTGCCGCCAACGAACCATGTCCACAACCGCAAACACGTGAACATTTCGCTGCACTTCAAATAATTGGCGTAAAAAACATAATAATCGTGCAAAATAAAGTAGAATTAGTATCAAAAGAAAAAGCATTAGAAAACTACATGCAAATTAAAAAATTTGTTGAAGGAACAATAGCTGAAGACGCGCCCATAATACCAATTTCTGCCATTCATAAAGTAAACTTGCATACCCTTGTCCAAGCAATAGAAGAAATCATCCCTACACCCAAAAGAAACCCAAATAAACCAACCAGGTTCTACATTGCTAGATCCTTTGACATTAATAAACCTGGAACAAGACCTGACGACTTAAAAGGCGGAGTACTCGGAGGAGCAATAATACAGGGCAAACTCAAAGTTGGGGACGAAATCGAAATACGACCAGGACTACCGGTTAAAAAAATTAGAAAAATAGAATATGAACCACTATTTACCGAGGTCACAAGTTTAAAGGCAGGTCCCTACGTACCATTAAATGAAGCAGGCCCAGGAGGCTTAATTGGCGTCGGAACAAAACTAGACCCCTCCCTAACCAAAGCTGATGGATTAGTTGGGAATATTGCTGGCAAGCCTGATACACTGCCGCCTGTACATGACGTGTTACGCATAGAAGTTTATCTCATGGAGAGGGCAGTTGGCACTGAAGACCTAAAAAAGGTTGAAGAAATAAAAAAGAACGAAACTCTCATGTTGAACGCGGGTACAGCCGTAACTGTAGGCATTGTCACGGAAGCCGTGAAGGACGAAGCTGAAATCCAACTAAGAAGACCTGTATGTGCGGAAGAAGGGGAAAGGGTAGCTATCAGTAGAAATATAGGTGGGAGATGGAGACTTATAGGGCATGGAATAATAAAATGATAAAAATGAAGAAGAAAAACCATTTAAAGGTTGTACTAGACACGAACATTCTAATGGTACCAATTCAACTAAATATAAATATTACAGCCGAATTAGATAAATTACTAGAGGTAAAATATGAAATTGTTGTCCCCGAAGGAGTTATCGACGAACTCAAAAAACTATTCGTTACTTCAAACCCCAAAACAAAACGCATTGCAAAATTCGCTTTGGAACTGGCCAAAAAATTTAAAGTAATTCCAATAAAACCTAAACCTGGTGAAAGTATCGATCAACTATTAGTACAGCTGGCAAAAAGAAAAAACCATCTAATTTGTACTTGTGACAACGAACTAAGAAGAAAAATTAGAGAAATAGGAGCACCTGTCATATTTCTAAGACAAATGTCACACTTAGTTATTGAGGGAGAAATCCCCTAAATCCTAAAGCATAGATACGATACGAAACACATATAAGCTTGATAAAATACATCAAAACCAATCTTAAAATTTCTCCAATACGTCTTAATTTGTCATTTTCTATTCATACAATTAAATACTTACAATATGGGGGACTGTATCAGCAATGTACAAGCTTGTTAAAGTTGAAGATGTAGTGCGAATCCCACCCAATAAACTCAGCGAACCGATTGAAGATGCGGCTCTGAAAGTACTTAGAAAAGAATTAGAAGGGACGATTGATCCAAAACTAGGATACATTATAGCGATAATAGATGTTGAAGACATCGGTTTGGGAAGAATTATTCCAGGAGATGGTGCTACATATCATGATGTAGTATTCACGGTTCTAACTTTTCAACCAATGTTGCAAGAAGTTGTTGAAGGAGAAGTAATAGAGGTACTTAATTTTGGAGTTTTTGTGCGGTTAGGGCCTCTTGATGGATTGTGTCACGTTAGTCAAATAACCGATGATTTCATTACATACGATTCAAAAAGATCTGCACTCATAGGAAGAGAAACTGGCAAGGTAATATCTGAAAATGATCGTGTAAGAGCAAGAATAGTTGCTGTAAGTTTAAAAGGCGGGTCAAGGAGTGGAAAACTGGGCTTAACGATGAGACAACCATTCTTAGGGAAAATAGAGTGGATAAAGGAAGAAGTTAAGAGAATAGAGGCAGAAAAGGAGGAAAAGAAAGGTGAAAGAAAAAGCGTGTAGAAGTTGCCATAGAATAGTTACAAACCAAAGCATATGTCCATACTGTAAAACTCACACCCTTTCTGATGACTTCGCTGGGCTTATTATAATAATTGATCCTCAAAAATCTGAAATTGCAAAAAAACTACAAATTACTCAACCTGGAAGATATGCATTTAGAGTACGCTAGGTAGATAACATTGCAACCAATTTTCAAATTACCTGAACATTTACGTAGCAAACTTAAAAAACCCCTAGGCCAACTCATTAAAGGTCCACCAAATATCACAATTAAAGTTGTCAAAGAAATTATCGAAAAATCATATCCCCCTAAAATTATTACAGTAGGAGACATAGTTACATATTCCATAAAGGAACACGGGCTCCCCTTATCAATAGCCATTATAGACCAAAAAACCATGAGAGAAAAGAGCAATGTCACCATCGATTACACCGACATTGAAGTGGTAATCAAAGTAACCAACCCTCCAGCTACCATAACCCTTGATGCTTGGAGAGCCATAGAAAATGCAATGTTAAAGAACAAAGAGGTCATAATACTAGTCGATGGAGAAGAAGACTTATTAGCTCTTCCCGCAATTTATCTCGCACCTGAAGGATCTATCATCCTCTACGGTCAACCAAATGAGGGCATAGTAGTGGTGAAAGCCGATCAAAAAACAAAAGAAGAAATAAAGAAGATCTTATCTGAAATGGAGGGATCAAAGAGTGTCCTTTGAAATAAAAATCATCTCTGAAAAGGAAAATCCTCTATTAGAAAGAAAAGAAATAGAATTTATCATATTACATAGTGGACAAGGTACTCCAAAAAGAGTAGGCATACGTAAAAAACTGGCAGCAATACTAAATAAAGACGTAGATTGCGTATATATCGAACACCTATATTCAGAGACGGGAAAACCAGAAACAAAAGGCGAAGCAAGGATATACAAAAGCAAAGAAAAAGCACTGGCTATAGAGCCTAAACATATCATAAAAAGAAATAAAATAGAAAAAGAAGAAAAGAAGGAAGAAAAATAACTATAATTAAGCAAATTCTGGTTTAAAATCTAAAATTAAAAATCCAAATAGTTTATCATCCTGGCAGAAAAGACATAATATTAGTTGGTGTAAATGATCCAAATATAATAGAGGTGATAAAATGTCAAAAACACCCAAAGCAATGATCAGTAAATACTATGAAATCCAAGAAGGAAAAATAATCAGAAAACGAAAATTTTGCCCAAGGTGCGGCCCCGGAGTTTTCCTAGCCGAACACAAAGACAGATATTCATGTGGTAAATGCGGATACACGGAATATAAAAGAAAAGAGTAAACCTATAAGGTTCCTAACAAAATCCTATTTTTAATGTTTAAAGAAGTTAAAACGGGATTATCAATGGTACTAATCAAAAAGGGTGCAGAAGCCTGGCTCTTTAGAGAAAAATGGTACGAATTCGAAGTCATAAGAAAATGGAGGATACCTAAAAAATATCGCATCAAAGAACTAGATGAAACCATCCGAACATATAGAACCAAACATGAAGCAAGAATGATATCGGAAGCTCGCAAAAAAGGTATACCTACACCAATAATCCTAATGGTAAACTTATCAGAACCCTCAATCATAATGGAAAATATCAAAGGAAAAACATTAAAGGAAACCTTAGACAGTCTGCCAATAGAAAAAAGAAAAGAAATCTGCATAAAAATCGGAGAAAACATAGGAAAAATGCACAAATCAAACATCGTCCATGGAGACCTAACAACATCCAACATCATACTTACCAGCAATGATCGAATAGTTTTTGTTGACTTTGGCTTATCATCTCATTCAAATAGCCTAGAAGATCGTGCAGTAGATCTGCATCTAATGGAAAGGGCGCTGGAAAGTACTCATCATAAAATGGCTAAAAAATACTTTCAATGGATCATTAATGGTTACCGAAAAATTATGAAAGACTATACGGACAAGGTTTTGCATCAAATAAGAGAAATCCGTCTTAGAGGGAGATACGTAGAGGAGAGAAGAGAAAAATGAAAAAGGTTTTCTTTGCCACTAGTAATAAAAACAAATACCTAGAAGCAAAAGCAATCCTTAGAAGCTTTAACGTAGAAGTTGAATGGCTAAAAGGAGATTATCCAGAGATACAGGCTGAAAGTTTAGAGGAAATAGCCTCTTTCACCGCGAAATGGGTTGCCGAAAAAACTAAGAAAGCTGTTTTCGTGGAAGATGCAGGTTTATTCATACAGGTTCTGAACGGCTTCCCTGGGCCTTATTCGTCATACGTGTACAAGACACTGGGAAACCACGGTATCCTAAAGTTATTAGAGGGAGAAACAAATAGAGAAGCATTTTTCATAAGTGTAATAGCATATTGTGAACCCACGTCTAAGCCAGCTACATTTATCGGAAAAGTAAATGGTACTATCGCATATGAAATAAGAGGGAATAAAGGCTGGGGTTTTGATCCAATATTTATACCGACGGAGGGAGAAGGAAAAACATACGCTGAAATGGGACCAAAGAACAAAAACAAAATATCACATAGAAGAAAATCGCTGGAAAAATTTGGCGCCTGGCTTTCAAAATACTATGAAAAAGAATAAACCTTTATAGCTACTTATCAATATAGCTTTGCTCCTTAAAGCATGTTTAACGCTGAAAAAATGAGAGTTAAATTAAAATTTTAATTGAAAAAATTTTTAAGATGTACGTAATTCTGCTTTTCAGAAACATACAACAACAAGCTACTGCGCCAACTTCCATGAGGTGAAATTGATGGCTAGAATGCATGCTAGGAAGAAGGGTAAATCAAGTTCAACAAGACCGCCAAGGAGAACATCACCAGAATGGGTAAAATATTCCCCTCAGGAGGTCGAGGACTTAGTTGTAAAACTTGCTCGTGAAGGTAATCCTCCAAGTATAATAGGCATAATTTTAAGAGATCAATACGGTATTCCTCTAGTTAAGCAAATAGTTGGAAAAAGCATAACTAAAATCCTAGAAGAAAATAACCTATCTTTACCCTTACCAGAAGATCTTCTAAACCTTATTAGAAGAGCTGTTAATTTAAGAAAGCATCTCGAAGAACATCCAAAAGATTTGCATTCCAAAAGAGGATTGCAACTAATCGAAAGTAAAATACACAGACTTGCAAAATACTATAAACGAGTTAAAAAACTACTGCCAGACTGGAAATACGATCCCAAGAAGGCTGAAATCCTAGTTCGTTAAAATTTGGGGAGTAATTTTGCTTGAAGAAAAATACCCTCAATTTTGGAGAAACGCCCAAGAAATAGCTAAAAACATAAAAGAAAAAATTGAAGAGGGAAAAATAGCTAGAATAATCTCCCATTTTGACGCTGACGGTATTTCTTCGGCTGGAATAATATGTACTGCACTACTTAGATTAGAAGCTGCTTTTCATCTCACCGTAGTTAAACAGTTAACCCCAGAAATCCTCAAAGATCTGGAAGAGGAAAAATATTCGTTTATAATTTTTACAGATGTAGGAAGCGGTCAACTAAACCTTTTGGAAAAACATCTAAAGCAAAAAGAAAAAATCGTAGTTATAGACCACCATCCACCTGTAAAAGCAGACTTTAATTCTTTAGCACATTTTAACCCACATTTTCATGGAATTGATGGCGCAAAGGAAATAAGCGGCTCCGCAACAACTTACGTAGTTGCGCGAGCACTCGACAGAAAAAACGTAGACTTATCATATTTAGCAGTGGTAGGAGCACTGGGGGATAGACAAGACAAAGGAAGCCAATATTCTCTCATAGGAGTAAATAAAGAGATAGTAAATGAAGCCGTTGAGCACAAGATCTTGGAAGCCAAAAAAGACATAAGACTTTTTGGCCGAGAAACGCGGCCAATCCACGTAGCCCTAGAATACACAACAGACCCGTTTATACCCGGATTATCTGGTTGTAGGGAGAGATGCAAATCGTTCATCGAAAATGAAATCAAAATATCACTAAAAGATGAAAATGGAAAGTGGAGAACAATATCAGACCTCTCAATTGAAGAAAAACAAATGTTAGCCTCTAAACTCATAGACTACATGATAATAAACGGCCTAAGCGCCGAAGAAGCTCAAAGCATAATAGGAATGGTATACACCTTTCTAAACGAAGAGAAAGGATCGCCACTAAGAGATGGGAGAGAATTTGCCACTTTACTAAACGCCTGTGGGAGAACTGGGCACCCAGAAATAGGAGTAGCCATATGCATGGGTGATAGAAGAGAAGCACTTAAAGAAGCCACCCAAATACTTTCAAAATATAGAGAAAAATTAGCAAACTCAATATCATGGATCACTCAAAACCTAGAAGAAAAACTCAAAGAAAAAAATTATGTTAGATACTTCCACGGGGAAGACATAATAGAAGATAGCATAATAGGAACAGTCACATCTCTCCTCTTGTCTTCAAGAAAAATAAGCAACGACAAAGTAATTGTCGGTTTCGCATATAGTAGCGAATATCCATCTATGGTTAAACTATCCGCAAGAACAACACAAAAACTGGTTAACAAAGGAATAGACCTAGGGAAAGCCCTAAAACTTGCAGCCAAGAAACTGGGAGTCGAACAATTAGCCGGAGGACACAACATAGCAGCAGGGGGACAAATACCACGCGACATGGAAGAGAAATTCATCAACCAACTAGACAGCATATTAAAAGAAATGTTGGAGACCGAAAAACATGAACATACTAAACAAAATAGCGCTAACAGTTAAAATTCACTGTAAAAATGAAAAACATGCAAACATACTTCAAAAAATACTTTTGATAGAGGATAAATTTGCGCCACCCGCAATAAAAGTGAAAACATTCTCCCAACAAAACTACGTAATCTCCGTAATTGAAGGCCGAGAAAAAGTTGAAACCGTACTTTCAACTCTGAACGACATATTCGAAACAATAAAACTAATAAACAGTATCTACGACATAGTTGAACAACCTCAATAACCACCAACTAAAACAAAACCATCTGACATTTCAAACTGACTATGATAAATTACTAGTCTGATGGAAAGATTTTTATTAAATCCATTTCAACTACTTTCGCTAACCACGGAGGTACACATATGTCATCGAAATCGAAGAGAAGAGAAAGAGCAAAAGTACGAGACAAATGGAAACTTAAAAAATGGTACGCAGTAATCTCACCACCATACTTCGGCAACAAAGAGATAGGACTAACCCCAGCAGATGAACCGGAAAAACTCGTAGGCCGAGTAATAGAAACAACCCTATACGACATAACAGGAGACTTCAATCAAATACACGTAAAACTATACTTCCAAATAAACGACGTAAAAGGAGAAGTAGCATACACTAAATTTAAAGGACACGAATGGGCCAGAGACTACCTCAGAAGCCTTGTACGAAGAAGAACATCAAGAATAGACGGCATATTTAATGTAACAACAAAAGACGGATACAAACTCAGACTTTCAGCCGTCGCATTCACAGTCTCAAGAGCTAAAACAAGCCAAGAAGAGGCAGTAAGAAAAATAATGAAAGAAATCATTGAGAAAAAAGCGCAACAACTAAACTTCGAAGACTTTGTCCAAGAATGTGTACTAGGGAAAATAGGGTCGGAAATATACAATGAAGCCAAAAAAATCATAGCGCTAAGAAAATGTGACGTAAGAAAAAGCAAATTACTAGAGGAACCCGCACCTGAAAAACAAATAAAAACATAAAATAAAGTGATCCCAACCATCTATTACCCCTAAACATACTAACTTTTCTTCGCATATAGTAATTTAGTCAATAACGTGTAATTATCATTTTACTAAAGCTATCATTCTAAGGAGTCGAAAATAAAACACTGTTAATATATGGGTTGTAATATCAAAATGGCGCCCCCGCAATATTCCAATATATATACTATTTTTATTTAAGTCAATAATTCATGTTGTATGTTAAAAATAAAACATTTTTTCGTAAAAACTTGACCATAAGCTAAATAATGTAGCTAATTTTTTACCGTTAAAAACGTGTCAAAGATTTGGCGCGTATAAAAAGACTTATAAAGCGGCGCCACGGCAAAAGGCTTTGCGCCCAGGAGTCCAATATCAAAAAAATTTGTGTAGTGAGTTTAAAATGTTAGAGAAAGTATTAAGACGCCACAAATTTTTACCTGTAAGAAGAAACGGACAACTCCTATACTTCAGGCACTCCATCGCCATCGGAGGAATATATGTTGCTGTCAAAGGAAGAATGGCGGAAGTAAAAATCCCAGAAATAAACTTCTCCTATACTTTTAATGCAGCCTCAAGACTAGAAAGATTCCTAAAAGCTCTAGAAAGAAACATAGAAGACGAAAGCATCATGCCTCCATTCGCAGCATAACAATAACAATTCACCAATTGAACATCAAATTTAAACATAAGGTGCCCTATTACATTTAGTGGCACTACTATACAGAGAACCAAGGGATTCAAATGAGCAAAACCATGCAGAGAAAAGAAGTAGCAAAAGAAGCAGCCAGACTACTATATTACGGACTCGCAACAGAATATTACACTGCAAAAAGAATGGCTGCAAAACAACTAGGAACACGTTTTCTACCGAGCAACAAAGAAATAGCCTTAGAACTAGACAGCCTAGCCGAGTTCTTGGAAGGAGAAGAAAGAACACAACGCCTCATCCAAATGAGAAAAACAGCACTCAAAATAATGAAAATTTTAAGCGGATTCCAACCCAAACTAATCGGAAGCGTTTGGAGAGGAATCATAACACGAAACAGCGACATAGACATCTACATATACACAAGAAACATAAAGGAAGCCATAGAAAAACTAAAACAAGCAGGATACGATATAACACGAGTAGAAAATATAGTAAGAACCATAGAAAACACCGTAAAAGAATACACACATATTTTCATTACAACAAAAGAAAATATCAACATAGAAATAATTATTCGCGGCCCAGAAGAAATAAACCTAAAAGAAAAATGCGAAATATTCGGCGACATAATAAAAGGACTAACAACAGAAGAATTAGAAAAAATCTTAAAAAAAGACCCCACCAAAAAATTCATACCCCCATGAGGTGCTAATTTTGAAAGCAGTAATTTTAGCCGCAGGAGAAGGCCAAAGACTACTACCCCTAACAGCAACAAGACCAAAACCCCTCCTACCCATAGCAGGAAAACCCGTACTAGAACACATCCTAACCACGCTTAGCGAAGCAAAAATAAAAGAAATATTAATCATAATAGGGCACCAAAAAGAACAAATAATAAAATATTTCGGAGACGGAAGCAAACTAAACCTAAAAATAACCTACAAAGAACAAAAAGAACCCCTAGGAACAGCTCACGCCACCAGCATCGCCAAAGACTTCGTAGGCAACGAAAACTTCCTTTTAATCTATGGAGACGTTCTAACAGGTAAACAAAGCTACACCAAAATAATAGAGTTCTTCAAAAAGGAATCCCCTTCAGCATTAATCACCACATACAAGGTAAAAGACGCATCACTTTACGGCATCATAAAAACAAAAAACAACCAAGTCATAGAAATTATAGAAAAACCAGACCCAAAAGAAGCAAAAAACCAGCAAATAAACGCAGGAATATACATATTCACACCCAAAATCTTCAAAGCAATCAAACAAACCCAAAAATCTGAAAGAGGAGAATACGAACTAACAGACTCCATACAACAACTAATCAAACAAGGAGAAAACATACTAGCATATGAATTAGAAGGCTGGTGGATAGACATAGGCACCCCATGGGACCTACTCGACGCAAACAAGCTACTGCTCGAAGAGACAAAACTAGAAATAAAAGGAAAGATAGAAGAAGGAGCAAAAATCATAGGACCAGTAGGAATAGGAAAAAACACAATAATCAGATCAGGAAGCTACATAATAGGGCCAACCCTAATAGGAAAAAACTGTGACATCGGACCAAACTGCTTCATAAGACCTCACACATATATAGGAAACTACTGCAGAATAGGAAACGCCTGCGAAATAAAAAACAGCATAATACTTGACCACACCCACATAGCCCATCTATCCTACGTAGGAGACAGCATAATAGGACAAAACGTAAACTTCGGAGCCGGAACCATAACAGCAAACCTCAGACTAGACGAAAAAACAATAAAAATGACAATAAAAGGCAAAAGAACAGACACAGGAAGAAGAAAACTCGGAGCAATCATCGGAGACAACGTAAAAACAGGCATAGGATGCATGCTAATGCCAGGAATAAAAATAGGCCAAAACTCCCTAATAGGACCAAACACAACCATAAACAAAGACATCCCACCAAACACCATCACTACAACAAAACCCCAAAACACAACAAAACCACTACAACCCTAACTCGATTTACATTCAACATATTTAAAGGTAAACCTTAATTTCTATTCTCTAAGACTTTTAATACTCGGCAATATCCTTACCAAAAATATAAAACATCTAATAAAAATTCATTAACGTAAACAACTACCAATTACATCATCAAAACCTGAATGCAAAGAGAATCTTGAATACTGGACGTAGGACATAGTAACAAGGAATTTACCATCTAGCTATAAGTGTCTGGTATGCATAATGTCAAAATTAACTATTTAGAGAGCCGTTCGAGAGTTTTCCAAACCATCTGAATAACTCCTTCAGCACGGGCATGCAGAGGAGTTCGTTCACTACAATCTTGATTTGCATCGAAGAGATAGACACCGCAAGCTTCATGAAGAGCAGCCATCTCTTGTTTCATACGTTTATTTTGAATATACTGAATAATATTTCCTGCAATTGAAATAAGAGTTAATATAATTGAGATCCAAGTTTCCGTTGTCAATATCATGATTCTCCCTCCTAGTTATTACCAATATAATTAATCATTAATTTAAGCTTAAGCCTACGAAAACCAGAATAAATTCAAAATGATAATTCTTAAGTTTTATATCGCCTTAAGGAAAATCATACGTATCCTTAAACACAACACGCAGAAAAAGTACAATAGAAGAGAAACCGCACAAAGAAGGGTTCTTTGAGCCACTAAGAAAAGCTTTCTTGAAAGTGACAAGAAGACACAAGCCTTTTACCCTTTTACTTGCGAAGAGTTTTTTTACATTCTAACATACACAATAGTCAGCTATGAAAACATCAAGAAAATCCCAAAACATAATAAGACCGCTATCGCCATAATAATGAAATCTAACAATTGACAAAACAGCAATATTTCCAATAGACCCAACTGGCATAAGACTATCAATTAAATTAATTTTTTAACATTTAAATTTCAGTAAGTCGTCAACTAATTTTTAATTTCTTTAAAAACAAAGCATAGTAATACCATCAACACATAGTGGAGAAAATTTTCCCTCTGACTTTTCCTTAACACAAAGATTTTTCATATCACAAACAGGACAAACACATTTCCTCGATTCGTTTAGTGTAACACCTAAAAACCCTTTTCTTTGAAAACTTCATGAAATAGTTTAAGATACTTCCCCCTCAGCAACCCTTGGAACATTATATTTCGTAGCCCTTAAACCTCCTTTTCACGTCCACCATTCATAAAGCTTTTTCCTACCCTTAGAAGAATTGCACTTAGCACAAACCCACACTATATTTTTCTCTTCAGTAGGCCCGTCCAAAGTCCTAGGAAGCAAATGCTCCCTAGTAAGCTTCCCCTTCCTTCCACAAAAAAATACACTCATCAACCTTCTCCCTTTCCCTCAAATACTCTCTAATTTCGTCCCAAAAATATCCTCACATTGTAACCTCTTAAAAACGGCTCATCACAAATTTATAACTAGTCTTCCCAAACTCAACAGAACCAGAAATAATTTTAGCATACTGCCAAAAAACTAAATCTCTAACGGTCTTAACCACAGGCGGCGGCACCCCAAATCACCATTAAATAGACATACAACACTTATATCTATCCGCCCATCTCAACACAAACCAAAAAAATAAAAAACCATAAACAAAACAAACCCATAGAACACAACCACGCAAACAAAACACAAGCCACCAAACACATAAACATCACAAAAACATCAAAACCACAAAACAACCTCGTTAAAAACAACAAAAATAACAAAATAAACAATGCGCGGGCGTAGTCTAGAGATCTATGGGGTTAGAATCCCCTGATCGGAGAACCTGGACTAGCCCCGCTTGTTATCTTTGTTTTTACATGTGGTCATTTAAATTTGTTGTAGTTTGCATATTTTTATTATTTTTGGTCTTTTAGGTTTTTTCATGGTATTTGGACTATTTTAATG
>Ga0180301_10001766_pt1 | contig 16947 bp, 20 predicted proteins | sample GuaBasSediGuay16_FD_121797 | JGI IMG/M metagenome (GOLD analysis project Ga0180301, IMG submission 121797) | Subseafloor sediment microbial communities from Guaymas Basin, Gulf of California, Mexico - Guay16, Core 4569-2, 12-15 cm | ecosystem: Environmental > Aquatic > Marine > Hydrothermal... | reverse complement strand
TTTTAGAATGGTATTGAAAGTTGATTGGAGCGTTTCATGATGTTCTTACAATTACTGGAGGTGTTAATCTTGGCAGTCCTGTAAGCTTGTACATGCTGTAATTGGTTGGTGGTGTGTTAAAGTGGACGTATCCACTTTAAGCTAACACAAACCTTAAGTCATGAAGCATTATCAGTGTATGTGCAGATTCGTTCTCAACTAATTCCTTGGAAAAATGTTGAAAAGTGGATGTGCATTCGTTGTGGGAAGTGCTGTTCGAATCTTGATGTTCCAGTTACTTATGAAGATGAAAAAAGGTTAAAAGAGTATGGTGATGTCTTTACGAGAGGTAAAATCGGATTGTACTTAAAAAAAGTTGGTGGAAGGTGTGTGTTTTTTAGGGATGGACAATGTACAATTTACAATAAAAGACCGGAAGCTTGCAAGAGGTATCCCTTTTATTTCAGATGTTTTGGGGATGATGATGCTCTGTTTTGTGTTGGAGATGTCAGATTGTACGTCTACATAGACCCAGAATGTAGTGGGATAGGGAGAGGAGAGAATGTTGAGAGGGTTATTGTAGAATTGTTGAAATCAACAATCAAAATCAGGTGTTGTTGAAAATTTTAAAAAAATCTGAAAAACTTTAAAACAGAACTGAACAACAAATCACGTGAACCTTAAAGAAATTAAAGACATGTTTGCTCTTGACCTGCACGAATTGGGTGTTAAAGCTAATTTAATTAACAATGATTTTGTTACGTTCGTGATTAATCGCCACATAAACTACACGAATGTTTGCATCTCTAAATGCCCATTGTGCGCTTTTTATGCTAAGGACAATGCAGATGCTTATCTAATGTCTAAAGAGGAGATTTTAAGCAAAGTTAAGGAGGCTGTGGCTTTGGGAGCTACAGAACTGCATATTGTTGGCTCACACAATCCAGACGTTACAATTGAGTACTTTGAAGAGATTTTTAGCGAGATAAAACAAAGATTTCCAGACGTTGTGATTAAAGCCTTAACTGCAACGGAGATCGATTTTCTGGCCAAAAAAGAGAAGATGAGTGTTTTAGAGACTTTAAAAAGATTGAAAAATTCAGGGTTACAAGCGATGCCGGGAGGTGGGGCAGAGATTTTAGATGATAGAATAAGGAGAAAAATTTGTCCAAACAAGGCTAATAGCAAGGAGTGGTTGAAAACTATGAAGATAGCCCACAAAGTTGGTATAAAAAGCAACGCAACAATGTTGTTTGGGCATATCGAAAAAGTTAAACATAGAGCAAGACATCTTTATAGGTTGAAAAGATTACAGGATAGGACTGGTGGCTTTATTTCTTTCATCCCTCTCCTGTTCCACCCTGAAAATACAAAGCTTAAAGAAATGGGTGTCAGAGAAAAGGCGAGTCCTGTTGATGTTCTAAAAACCATAGCGATATCTAGAATCGTTCTGGATAACTTCAAAAGTATTAGGGCATACTGGGTGATGCTCGGAGAAAAACTGGCGCAAATTGCATTAAGCTACGGAGCAAATGATGTTGATGGCACTATAATGGAAGAAAGAATCACTCATGCCGCTGGTGCTGAAACGCCACTATATCTACCCATACAAAGAATTTTAGAGTTAATAAAAGGGGTAAACAAAATTCCCGCCCAGAGAGATACTTTTTGCAATATTATAAGGGTGTACTCATGAGAATCGGAAAATTTGGATTTCTAAACAACTTTCTACCATATTACTGGCTGGAAAAACAGGGATATAAGACTATTGAAGCAAATCCGAGGGAAATGGCTAAGATGCTTGGAGAGACAATAGACTTTGCCCCAGTTCCCTCATTCCACTTCTTGTTGAATAAAAAGGAGTTGCGAAGTTACGATTTTTGCATAGCCTCAAAAGGTGAGGCTAAGAGTGTTCTTGTTGTTTCGAGGAACAAAAACTTGAATGATGGCTCTATAGCATTAACCTCCCAATCCCTGACTTCAATAAACCTCTTAAAAATAATCTTAAGGGAGAGGGGGTTGAAGAACAGACTTGTTTTGTTGAATAAGGGTAAAGCGTCAGAACTGCTGCAACACTGCAATCAGGCTTTGGTAATTGGTGATGAGGCGATAAAGGCGAGGATGATCTACAAGGTTGTAATGGATTTGGGCGAGGAATGGTATGAAATGACTGGCTACCCTATGGTCTTTGGCATCTCCGCATCACTCAAAAATTTTGATGCATCAAAAGCCAACGAGCTAATTTTAAAATCAATAGATTGGGGATTTAAGAATTTGAATGAAGTCGTTAAAGCTGCTGAAAACAGATTTAAAATGCCAAAAGAGTTCCTTGAAGACTACTTTAAAACGTTAACTTACAAAATGAGTGGTAAGGAGAGAAAGGGTTTAGAGATTTTTGAGGTGCTTTGTAATGAGCATGGGCTGTTATGATGATTTTACAACAAAAAATCTAAACAACGAAGATTTAAGCTTTAATGAGGCGTTAAGGCTTTTTGAGTATCCACTACCCGTTTTGGGCAGAATTTCCGACGAAATAAGGAAAATCAAATGTGGTGATTTGGTAACATTCGTTGTTGATATAAACATAAACTACACGAATGTTTGCACATCAAAATGTAGGTTCTGTGCTTTTTATGCTAAGGGCAATGATGCTTACGTTTTGAGTAAGGAGGAGATATTGAAGAAAGTCAAGATGGCTGTGGAGATGGGTGCTACGCAAGTAATGATTCAGGGCGGATTAAATCCTGAGTTAAGAATTGAGTGGTTTGAAGATGTGTTTTCCACAATAAAAAAGCAATTTGATGTGCAATTGCATAGCCTATCACCTCCTGAAATCTACTTTTTAGCTAAAATTGAGAACACGAGCATTAAAGAAGTTTTGGAGAGGCTTAAGAATGCTGGATTAGATTCTTTACCAGGTGGGGGGGCAGAAATCTTAACAGACAGGGTTCGTAGCATTATAAGTCCAAACAAAGTCAATACTTCGGGATGGTTGAAGGTTATAGAAAATGCGCATAAACTTGGAATGAGAACAACTGCTACAATGATGTTCGGACATGTTGAAAGTGATAGGGACATAATTGAGCATTTGTTCAAGATAAGGGATTTGCAAGCAAAAACAGGGGGTTTTACAGCCTTTATACCCTGGACGTTTCAGCCTGAAAGGACTGAGTTATTTAAAGAGGTTAAAAAAGCTGTACCGCCGACGAGGTACTTACAAGTTTTAGCAATCTCAAGGATTGTGCTGCACAACTTCAGAAACATTCAGGCTTCTTGGCTTACACAAGGATTTGATGTTGCAAAGCTTTCATTGTTCTTCGGTGCAAACGACTTTGGTGGAACGATGATTGAGGAGAACGTTGTTAGGGCAACTGGTAAACAATTTGTTCCTGCTAGAGTTGAAGACATAGTTAACGCTGTCAAAAGCGTTGGGAGGGGGGTTGCACAGAGAAGAACTGACTACAAAATAATAAGGTATTTTTAGCTTTTTGTTGTCGCCTTTCTATGAAACTAATCGTAGCCCACACACCGGATGCAGACGATGCGTTCATGTTCTATGCGATGGCCCACGGAAAGGTAAAATGTGAGTTAAAAATCGAGCACCTTATTGAAGATATTGAAAGCTTGAACAAAAAAGCGTTTGATGGTAAATTGGATGTAACTGCATTATCTGCCCATGCTTACGCTTATTTACATGAAAAATACAGGATTTTATCTGTTGGAGCAAGTGTTGGAGATGGGTATGGACCAATAGTTGTAAGTAAGCAGAAGGTTGAGTTGAATGGCAAAAAAATTGCCATCCCAGGGAAGTACACCACCGCTAACTTGCTATTAAATCTTGCTTTAGACGATTTTAAAGCAATTGAAATGAGATTTGACGAGATAATTGATGCTGTAAAGAGCGGAATTGTTGATGCTGGACTGTTAATCCACGAGGGGCAGATAACTTATGAAAAACATGGCTTAAAGATGTTGCTCGATTTGTGGGAGTGGTGGAATGACTTGACAAAACTCCCCTTGCCCTTGGGAATCAATGTAATTAAAAGGAGCATGCCGATTGAGGTTCAAAGGGAGTTTTTGAGGGTTATGAGGGAAAGCATAGGATATGCTTTGAACAATGTTGATGAGGCGATAAATTATGCAATGAAGTACTCTAGAGGGTTAGACGAGGAAACTACAAAAAAGTTTGCCTTGATGTACGTAAATGAGTACACGTATGAAATGCCGAATAGCGTTGTAAAGGCTTTAAAATTGCTTTACGAGATGGGTAAAGAAAAGAATTTGATTGAGATGCCAAAATTAGACGTTCTCTTTTAATTTCTTCTATCTATTTTCGGCTTTTGTTAAGTAACATTTCTTGCTTGTCAATTGTTAAAAAGTTAAAGGCTAACCAAAAAGCCTGAAAAAACTTAACAGGTTAAATGTGCTGCCAGAACCACGTTTTTATCCTTGAATTTATTGAAGGTCTTAATGGCTTTCGAAGTTTCTTCAACGATGACTTCCGCACCCATTTCCTCAAGTTTTTTTATAACCTCTCTGTCCACCACAACCCTTCCGTAAGCCCCAGTTCCAAAAACAACGATGTCTGGCTTTGCTTTCAGTATTTCCTCAATATCCTCTAAATAAACCCTATGCCCTTCTTTTCTCCACCAGTTGTCTCTAACACGATCTTTGAATACAATAACATCGCTCGTGTAAGTTTTCCCATTAACAACAATCTTGCCAAAGGAGTAGTGATCGATCATAGTTTTAGGTAATCACAAAAATTTTAAAATTTTTACTGTGAAGCTATAAATTCAAAAATTATCTTAGCCACCAAAGTCTGTGTTTTTTTACTTTGATCAGGAATTGCCTCAACAACATCCAATCCAACAATTTTTCCGTCAAAATTTTGCATGAATTTCAAAAGGTGCATTGGATGCAATCCAAAGGGTTCGGGGGTTGAAACCGTTGCAAAGGCTGGATCAAAAACATCCATATCAATTGATAGATAAATTCTATCAAACTCGACGCTTTCAACAACCCACTCTATGCCATTCTCAATCACGTCCCAAGCATAAAATGCCTGTAAGTTCTCATCGGCAAATTCTCTTTCCTCTTTTGTCCCGCTCCTAACCCCAATTACTACAACATCATCAACTCTTTCGCAAATTCTTCTGATTGTACATGCATGGTTAAACTTATTTCCATCAAACTCATCTCTAAGATCAAAATGAGCGTCAAATGCAATATAACACGCATCATCGAAGTTCTTTGAGCATGCATAGCTGATGGTGTGTTCTCCACCAATGGCTATCGGTATGGCATGCAGATTCTGATAGAATTCCTCAACTCTCCTTATAACATCGTTAAAGCCACCATCAACGTTTATGTTTCCCGCATCGCAAACTCTAACATCGTCCAAATCAAAATTGAAAAAAGTGGAATAGCTTTCAAGGTTCCAGCTCGCCTCTCTGACAGCGTTAGGTAAGAATCTTGATCCGGGGATAAAAGATTGGGTCGCATCGTACGGAATGCCGAGTATCACAAACTCAGCATCGTCTAAATATGAGTTTGCCAAAGAAAAGTAGGAGTCGATGTGCATTATTTTGAATTACACTCTCTCTATTTTCCGCTTACCCATTGATTCCAGGTAGATTATTTCCTTGCCAGCCTCTATCTTATCTTTAAACTCATCTGGAATGGTGAGTTCAAACGTTTCGTACGTTTCTAAATCCATTAGCTGTACAACATCTCCTGTAACGCTTATAACCTGCGCTCTCTTCCTTTCAACAATCGGAATGTAAATCTTTGATGTTACAGGTTGCACAATGCTTCTCTTTTGTTCATCGAAGATGCCTATGGCATCAACTCTTGCTTTAGCAGCACCATGTTTTCCTGGTTTGCTAATTGAGATGCTCAGAATTATACAGGGTTCATCGTCAATAACAACATAGCCTCCCTCTCTAAGCTGCCTAACTTCTGCCTGCTGCTTCATTTTTAACACCTTTTCAGCCTTAATACAAATCAAATTTAAATTTTTCTTAACAGTACTTTACAACGTACAACAACAGTCAAAAGACAATCACTAAGAAAATCTATCAAGAGTTTCCATTCTGTAATTGATAGATGATAACGCAATGGATGATACTTATCGAGAAATTTAGCATATACCCAATATTTAAATAACAAGTTACTTAATTCTCCAAGAATCCAGTGCTTTGAGGCCTACAAAAACGGCAAATCTTTAAAGCCTTGGCTAAATTTAGATTAATGGGGTCTCTTGAGATTCTGGAGAGCTTTGGATTTCTACCATACATAAGGAGACGTGGGCGGAAGTTGATGCCTCACTTGAGCTTAAGATTTCGTGATGCAACATTCCACATAGATTCGGTGAAGGGTGATATTAATGACTACAACTTAATAACCCATGCTCACTCTGACCACTATGGGCAGCGCAATATGGATAACGAAAATGCCATCGCTTCAACTAAGACGGCAAAAATCTTGGAGACCGTAACTAATAAAAAATTCAGTGGAATTACATTTAATGTTGGAGAAAACCTGAATTTTGATGGACTTAATTTAAAAATCAAAACTTACGATACAGGACATATCTCAGGCTCTTCTGCTTTTTTAATACAGTCTGAGTGTAAAATCCTAGTCACAGGCGATGTTAAAGATTGGAGGGTTCCAAGATGTGATGTCTTGATTACGGAATCCACTTACGGACATCCTGAACACACTTTTGAGGATGAGATTGATAGAATCGTTGAAGAGGCTATGGATGCAACTTATGGGGTTTATCCAATCGGTAAGGCACAGAGGGTCGCAAGAATTTTGGTTGAGAATGGATATCATGTTAAAGCAAACCAGAGTATTTCGAGAATCTGCAAAGCCTTGGGAATTGAGATTGGCGAGGAGGATGCTGAAGTTGAGTTAACCACTCCAAAAGACGTTTGGAGAGCTAGGGGCAAGAGGTTCGTAATTACTGCCCAGAAATTTTACAGATTGCCAAGAATTGTTTTAAGCGATCATCTGGATTATGGGGGAATTCTAAAGATGGTTGAACACAGTAAGGCGAATTGTGTTTTGTTCTATCACGGCAAACCATCAGAGAAGTTGATTGAAGACGTTAAAGAAATGGGAAAGGATGTATTTACTTTAAAGGACTTAGATATGCTATCCTTCGGCTGATGCTTTCCATTTCCAAGTTAAGGTTGCGACGTAAATGAATGGTGTGTCAAACAATGCTATGAATACCTTTAACACGTACTGCCCGAAAATCATGCTGATTAAAACCTGATTGGTTATTCCCGGCAATCCATAGAAGGCTAAGGTTATGAAGATGACAGTATCAATTGCTTGAGAGACCATTGTTGATGCGTTGTTTCTGAACCAGAGGTATCTACCCTGCATTTTATCCTTCCAGAAGTGGAAGGCGTAAACATCGTGGGTTTGCGAGATTAGGTATGCTACCATCGATGCTATGACTATTCTGGGTGCAAAGCCCAAGATGTTGTTAAAAGCTTGCAAAAACTCTTCCTTAACAAAAGGTGCGGGTGTCCAGTTAATCGCCACCAAAATTGAGATTACTGCAACAACGTTCGCAAAGAATCCAGCAATAATCGCTTTTTTACTATACTCCTTCCCATAAATCTCTCCAATAATGTCAGTAATTAAAAACGTGGATGCGTAAACAATTACACCTGCCGGTCCAATCAGGTTTATAGAAGCGATATCACCAACAAAAATGATCTTTGATGATATAACGTTTGCAATCACTATTAAAGCCGCAAATATACCTATCGCTATCTCCACTCCATACCTCTCAGCCAGCAACATTGTTAGGGTTACGATACCTAAGGTTATTAGCACCCATTGAATGAACTCGGCAAAGATCATACAGGCGTTGATTTTCCCGCTACTTTAAAATTTTACGGTGTTTTTATGAGATTGGGTTACCCATCTTAAATAAATGGTTATCCTATCTTGATGAAAGTTGATAAAATTAGTCAACAATATAAAAATTAACTAACTACACTCTTAAGGAATTCCCAACTTCCTAAAAAGGTTTCTCGCAACTATTACTAGAGGATCCCAAACTCTCGATTCAGGGGGATAATAAGGAAAATCTGTGAAAAAGAACTCCCTAACATCTGCTCCTTTATAAAGGAGGGCTGATGCCCCGTAAATTCTCTTTGCAACGTCTTTTCCTATACATTGTACTCCCAAAACTTTTCCACTCCTATCAGCCACTATTTTGAGATGTATTATACCATTTGGCATGTATTTTGCACTCGTTCTTGAGGTTATGAAAGATGAGACTACATCAAATCCTTCCTCAACAGCCTCTTTCTCACTCAACCCCGCTTTTCCGATTTCCAAACCGTAAAAACCCGTAATTTGACTTTTTAAGGACCCAGGATACTCTATTAAATAGTCTGCCATGTTGACACCTGCAACATAACCCATCTTGTTTGCGGGAGTTGCCAAAGGGATCCAGTCCATCTTCTTCGTAACAACATTCAAACTTTCAGCACAATCTCCAGCAGCGTAAACGTTCTCAACACTGGTTTCCATTTTTGAGTTTGTAGCTATCGCTCCCGATTTTCCGAGCTTTACTCCCAATTGCTTTGCTAATTCCACATTTGGCTCAATTCCGACAGCTATAACCACCATATCGCACTCATACTCGCCTTTATTCGTTATTACCTTTTCAATCCTGTCTTTCCCCTCAAAAGCGATTACTTTCTCATTGAGTCTCAAATTAACCAATTTACCCATCTCTGCTTTAAGAATAGCCCCAATTTCAGCATCGTATTCTGGTAAGGGATGTTCCTTTAGCTCGATAACAGTAACTTTTTTACCAATTTTCAAGAACGCTTCTGTCATCTCAACTCCGATGTAGCCAGAACCTATCACAACAACTTTCTCAGCATCCTTAGCCCAAACCTTGACTTTTTTACCATGTTCAATGTAATTGACACATGAAATTCCCTCCAAATCCTCATTTTCAACGTTGAGTTTTGATGCTTTCGATCCAGTTGCAAAAAGGAGTTTATCCCACTCATATTCCTTTCCTCCAGCAACTAAATAACCATCACCAACTTCATCAACTTCTAATGAATTATTAACCTCTATTCCTCTCTCCTCTTTAAAAAATGTGGTGTCATACGTGCATAAATTCCTAAAATTTTTTACCACATCTCCCACATAAAAAGGAATTCCACACGGCGCATGGCTAACGTAGGGTGATTTTTCAAACACTCTAACTTCCCATTTAGGTTGCAATCTTTTGATTCTCGATGCAGCCGTCATTCCAGCAGCCCCACCACCGATAATAGCGATTTTCATTCATTCAAACTTAGATAATGATAAATATTTAAAAATTTGTGTCACACCCCTTTGTTTCCTTTGGAGTTTGAAGTTGTTACTATCCATAACTGCTATTTCTATTAACTGGAGTTCCCTCGTTGAGCTGTTTAATTGTCCAACTGATTTTCTTGTTCGTCAATTTTTTACAGGAGTTGAGTTTAAGATTGTGAAATAATTTTGGGACAAAACAATAAAATTTGAGGGTATTTAAAGTCAAACTTTAGGATTGTACAATATCTTCCTATTTCTCAAAAGCTTTTAAACTAATGATTTTATCTTCATTAATATTCCTCTCATCAATTTCAAAGAGTGAATGGTAGTACACTAAGCATGAAATAAACTTTCTTGCAAGTTTCTTATGATAATTTGATACGCGAACTATTTTTCTAATTTTTCCATTTTTTGTAGTTGTAATTTCAGTATGTAGGATGCCGTCTTCCTCTAACTCTTTGATTGTTGATTGTACTGTTACAAAAGATAATTTTGTTTTTAGCTGAATCTGGCTTAAGGATTCTTCTCCCTCAATAGAGGAGAGTATTAAACATTTCGTGTAAAACTTTACGAGGTCTTTAGAAAGTATCATTACTGACTTTATATAGTCATCGTATTTAGTCTTTACCATTGTTAATTTAGTTTATTTAGCTAATATAAAGAAAAGTTAATATATCTACAATTTAAAAAAGATTAAGAAATGGGAGGTGAAGAAGGTTAATGCACGAATCTGAACTAAAAGAAACAAATCAGGGGGGTTTGGTATGAGTGTGTTTAATTCAATATATAGGGACATCCAATATGTTACGAAAAGATTATCGTTAGACGGTACCTCTGAAATTTTAGTAAATGAAGCAATTGAAATTGTGGCAAACCTCTCGAAAGAGGACTTTTTACTTAATTATCCAGTGAGAGACATCGTAATTGCGGCCATATATGCTGCAAGCCGAAAAATTGGGTACCTATCTCCCCATTTCAAATCAAAGAAGCGTATGACGATAGAGCTATTTGGAACAATTCGTGGATAAAAACACTAGAGCTAATAGAAAAGTTTTAAATATTTAATTTTTGAAAAATTAAATATATGTCACAAGAATCTGCTGTTACGGAAAATGCAAATGAGAATAAGGAAGTAATTCTTGTTAGCGGTCCTCCTGGTTGTGACCGAGACGGATACTTAAAACAGGTTATTGAAAAAAGAGAAGAACAAACAAGTTATTATCATGTTTACGACTATATAGCTAAAGCTGGAAAGGAGAACGGTAAAAAAGTTACTAAAATAAATATTTTACAATTAGAAAAATTATCAAGATACAGAAAAGAGGCATTTGAAATGATTAAAAAGGAAATAGAGGTTAGTAACAAAAAGTATCACATCGTCAGTACTCCTGCGGTATTTTATCATCTTGATGACACGAGGATTAATGGATTGACTGAAGAACTCTTGTGCATTCTACAACCAGAAGTGATCATAGCTTTTATTGATGATTTAATAGAAATGAAAAAGAGACTTAGAGGTGACGAGTACTGGGGCGAGTCTTTTGGTTCGGAAGGAGCACCATTGGATTTTTTGTCTAGGTTTTTGATCCATATACGATAAAAGATTGGGACATTGTAGGTAAATATGATGAGGCAATAAAGAAGAGTATAAATGAAATTGAGTTAGATGGTTTAAAACTTGATATTAAAGAAGTAGAAAGAGCTATTGACTCTATAAGAATGCAAATAATAAAGAGAGATTTGTGGATGATAGATAGTGCTAATGCAATTGTTGTTTACCATTTAGATACCGAAGCTTCGGCTGGTGTAATGACTGAAATTGTGCATGCAGATAGTAAAAGAATGCCAGTTTTTGGAATATTTCCGTATAGAAAAAGGCCAAGTCCGTTTCTAGAATATTTTATGAACTGGGGCAGTATACGAACTTGGGTTAAGGGAGAAAAAGATAGTCCTGAGGAATTAAATGATGAAGAGCTTGAAAAACTTGAGAATGAAATTATTGAAAAAAATAAATCGCTTAAAGGAGCATTTTTTTACAATTTTATAATACCCCATAAATAAGTTTGTAATGTCACTACACAGCCAACTTCTGTAAAGCCTTCTTTTCCCCAATCCCAATCGAATAAGGATTAATAATAAGATGATGTACGTTGACATATTAATTTTGCAGTAGCTCTCACCGTTTTACGATGTAAACCTAAAAACACAAAAGGTTCTTTAACAATTTGGTGAATCTAAACAATCGACTAATGCAACTGCAGATGATACTTAGCCAACACGATATTAAAAAATCTTTAAACCGCGCTTAGCTACTTTGATATGATGAGAAATAAAAAAATTTTAATGGTAATAATTGATGGTATCTCAGACAGACCAGTAAATAATAAAACTCCATTAAGTGAGGCTAAAACTCCCAACATGGATAGAATTGCAACCATGGGAATAAACGGAATCATGGATACGATTGCACCTGGTATAAGACCTGGTAGTGATACGGGACATTTAGCCCTACTAGGTTACAATCCTTTTAAATTCTATACGGGAAGGGGGCCTATAGAGGCAGCAGGAGCGGGAGTTAAAGTAAATCCAGGAGATATTGCATTTAGAGTGAATTTTGGTACTGTCAAGGGCGAAGGGAATATTTTTGATAAAATCGTCGTCGACAGGAGGGCTGGGAGAATTAGTAAAACCCAACCCTTAATCGATGCTATAATGCAAGGTGTAAATCTTGATGTAGAGTTTATTTTAGCAAAAGGCAGCGGTCACAGAGCTGCCTTGGTTTTAAGGGGTAAAAATTTATCTGATAAGATAACAGACACAGACCCCAAAATTATCGGTGAAAAAGTAAAAATGTGTAAACCCCTAATTGATGATAGGAATGCTATATTCACTGCAAAAATTGTAAACGAGTTTATGGAAAAATCCCATGAAATACTGGAGAACCATCCTTTAAATAAAGACAGAGAGAACCAAGGATTGCTAAAAGCTAATGCACTTCTTTTAAGAGGAGTTGGAAAGGTTCCACACATCCCATCTTTTAGTGAGAGGTATGGTATGAGGTTAGCAGTAATATCTGGTACCACTTTAATTAGGGGTATCGGAAAAGTGCTGGGTGGTGATTTGATAGAAGTTGAAGGCATGACGGGGGGAAAAGATACAAGCATCAAAAATAAAGTAAAAATGGCAATTAAAAGCTTGGAAGAATATGGGTTTGTGTTGTTGCACTTTAAGGCTACTGATGAGTTTGGACATGATGGGGACTTTGATGGGAAGAGGAATTTTATAGAGAAGATAGATATGGAGTTAAAACCTCTTTTAGAGTTAGATTTTTCGAGGGTTTGCTTAATACTAACTGCCGACCACTCCACATCCATTATAGCTAAAGAGCATACAGCCGACCCCGTTCCAGTTACTATTGTTCATGAAGGGGTTAGAGTGGATGATGTTAAGCAATTTTCAGAGTTTGAAGCTTACAAAGGGGGTTTGTGCCGAATAAGAGGGATGGATTTGATAAACATAGCTTTGGATTTGATTGATAGGGCGAAGAAGTTTGGAGCTTAAATCAAAATCATCTTTTCCCGAAATTATTTCCCACTCTGATAAACCCCCATGTGAAATTAGATGAAAAAGTGATAAACCTTTAAACTTTACTGAAAATAGCTTAATTTGCCAGCCAACGTAGATAAATAGTTTTTGATGTACTACATGGATAGATACCAGATTACTGTTAAAGAAATGATTAACGAGATTGGAAAAGAACTCCCACTAATTTTAGGAGAAGATGTTGAAAAGTTCATGAGCAGTTTGGTAGAAATGTTGATGAATAGTTAATGAAAGGACAATTATAGCACATGTAACTGCTTTAAGTGATCACTCATCAAGTAGATGTTATGGAATGAAAGTATTGAAGATTATGATGAAGTTAAAGACTAATATAGATGAAATAGCAGTTGATGAAGACGTCAAATCGGAAACTTGAAACTACATTTTCTTTTGAAAAAGATCTACAAGAATTTGTTTCCATGAATATTGAATCTATTGAAGATAGGCTCAGCTTAGTTGATCGTGAATACAATATAAAATTGGGAGAATACACATACTTGCAAAAGATAAACAAAATAACTTGTCGTAATCGAATTAAAAGTTAGAATGGCAAAAAAGACGTTTTAGGATAAATACTCAGCTATATGACAACTATCTATCAAGAAAAGGATGCTAGTGATGTTAGAGGAACAATAACTGCAAATGATTATGGGCTATGTATTCTTACTAAATCCTATGTTTAGGATCTAGGAATCTTCTTGAGGAAGTAAATTTTTAGGAATACAGGAAGGTGAGATACCTAATGAGGGTTTCAAAGCTTAGTCTAAACAACTCGAAAACATGATAAAATGAATAGTAACTGCTGATGTTCATCGTAGTCATCTCATAGTTTACACCGTTACCTAAAAACCAGAAGTAAAGCTGCACAGTTTGTTTTTATGATTTTGTTTGTGTGTATTTTGCTGTTGAAAAAGAATTTGAATGGGAACATGGACAAATAGTACAAATAATCAAAGATATTCTTGACGAGAGAGAAAGTCTTGACAACAACAAACTGGAAAACTTCAAAGTTATATTCCACTCACGTTCATCGTTTCAGATGTCATAGTGTTTGCAACAAACGAGAGACTGTAAAGAAATGATTGGGGTGTGGTAGAGTTAATTGTTTTTCTTAGCTTACACAAAAGTGTAAAATCTACTAGGCTTGATTTTAATTGTTATTTAAGGCAAATCATAACTCAAACCATCAAGTTACTAACTCTTCCCAAATAGAAAACATCATCAGCAATACCATAAACCTCCACCTCACCCAGCTTTACGTTTTTAAGAATGGGAGAAAGAAAAGAGTCTAAATTTAATATATTACTTCCTGGTAATATTGGAGAGAACGCTGGCATCACAACTACAACTCTCCTCTCATCACTGATTTTTAAATAACACGGAAATGTGTAAAAACCCCCTTCAAATCTAATTTTTATAGCAGGATGTTCATGACCCATTAAAATCTTATTACTGTCACAATTTCTATGTCCATGTACAATTCTCCAATTTTCGATAGATAGTTCATCAACCAAAAGTATATCATACTTTGATAGGATAACTCCCAAATAATTATCGTGATTTCCCCTAACAACTTCGATTTCAACATCTATTTCATCCAAAAATCTCTTAACATCATCCCACTCATAAGGTAAGTTTCTACTAAACTCGTGTTTGAGGTCTCCAGCAATTACCAATCTATTAATGCTGTATTTTTCTATGATTTCCTTTGTGTTCTTAATTATTTCATCAACTTGCATTCTCGGTATGTGAATGCCTCTATCCAACAACACGTTTTCGATACCGAGATGTAAATCCGAAATTATGGCTGTCTTCTTCACCACTATTGCCTTTTCAGGAGTTAGCAGCAAATCACCTATTTTAAACACCATTTAGTATTCATATCCAAAAGTATTTTAGTTTTTTACTTGAAGTTGTAAACTTGTTTGTCTCCCATAAAAAAACCACTCAATAATTTTTATAGTTCAGGACGTTCTAATAACTCAACATACAATCCAGTACTAATTTACTTCCTTTAATAAGATAATTCCATTTAAAATCTGAAATGAGAATATTACACCCAAAAACGATGAGTCTCATTGGTAATTAGAGTGGAAATAAGAGATCTTAAGAAAGTCCTCCTGAAAGGGTTTTTGGTTATGCATGGAGGGGGTTTGATGGCGGGAAATGATTTTAGGAAACTACAGCTTCTGATGGGATGGAAGGATTGAAGTTTTATATGTTTTCTTGAGGAGGTTTAGATACTGTGATGGAAAACCAAAAATCATTGTTCAAGTTTTTGGTATTTCTGTTTACAAAGACTTGGATTGAGATGTAGCATGAAACTTGGCTAAGAAATGCGGTAGAAGGTCCTTTCCAAAGTTTAAGGATAGGACGAAAAGGTTTTGGAATAGTATTAAAAGTTGATTGGAAAGTTTCATAATGTTTTAAATTACCAGAGGTGTTAATCTTGACAGCCCCTAGCAAATGCTTTTAGATATTCCTATAGCTTAATCTATAAGTATTATGGGAGTACTCCTATGAATTTATCCAACTCTAGACGATTTGGAGAACGTAAAATCAGTTAAACGCGGTTTTATTTCAATACTGTAGGTAGTTCCCCTCTTTAAATTCAACGAAGTTAAGCAATCTCATCAAATCTCAAATAACAGTCCGGATCTTCTCTCCATAGATCTCCCGCTCTTAAAGCTCTTAGTCTGAAACCACCACAAACATCCTTAAACTTGCAAATCTTACATTTACCCTTTAAAAACTTTGATTTGTTCCTTAATTTAACCAACAAATCATCATCTCCAAACCACAATTCCTTAAACGTTTTCTCTCTCAAATCTCCGATTGTGTAATCCCACCAAAATTGATTAGGGTGGAGTTTTCCAAATGCGTCTATGTTTGCCAGTCTTATCCCACTGCTATCCCCTCCCCTGTACCTCAAAAATTCAAGTGCGGAGTTTGCCAGATCCTCGTCTATCTCTTTTAATCGTAAATAAACATAAACTCCGTCGGCAGGATTGTCTACAGTCATAATCTCGGTTTTATAACCGCTTTCAACAAGTTCTAAGGATTTGTTAAATAGAAAATCAATCAATCTTCTCCTTTCAGCGTTTGTTATATCATATTCAAATTCAGCCCTTCCTGAGGGTACTAAATGATACAGACAAAATCTTGGTATGTCATTTTCAGTAAGTAGGTTTATAACAGGTTCAACATCTTTAATGTTATGCTTGGTTACGGTAAATCTAATTCCACTCAAAATTCCAACCTCTTTGACATTAATCAGTCCTTGAACAGCTTTTTCAAACGAACCTTTACAACCTCTAAATTTATCGTGTGTATTTTCAAGACCATCGATACTAACACCAACGTAAATGAAACCCGCATTTTTGAGTTTTTCTGCAATTTCTGGCGTTATTAATGTCCCGTTTGTTGATAAAACGCAGTTGATGTTTTTAGATGTGGCGTATTCAGCGATCTCGTATATATCATGCCTGAGTAAAGGTTCGCCACCACTGAATAGTATGGTTGGGACTTTAATTTCAGATAGTTGATCGATTATGTTCAAGCAATCTTCAGTTTTAAGCTCATCTTTGTTTTTATCTCCTGCTGAGGCGTAGCAATGAAGACATTTTAAATTGCACTTTAGTGTAATATTCCACACAACTATGGGAATTAAACTCCTACTGAATTCTACAAGCTTTTTTGGTATTTTAGCATCATCACCATAGGTTAATCTTTTTGATACTGTTGCCTCGCCCGTTATCATTTTAGTTATTCCAATCATCAGAATGGAGGTTTATTGGCGGTATTATAGTTTAGTGGTTGTGACCGCTGTTAGTCAAGATTGTAGAGTAAATAGTTAAATAGTTTATATTTAGAATTATTTCACCCTACTTGTTTGGAACTATCAACAAATTCCTTTCAATAGTTCTTTTGAATCTAGAAGTTGATTGGAAAGTTTCATAATGTTTTAAATTACCAGAGGTGTTAATCTTGACATTACCTTATTTGTCTTTTCACATC
>Ga0180301_10001765_pt1 | contig 16954 bp, 14 predicted proteins | sample GuaBasSediGuay16_FD_121797 | JGI IMG/M metagenome (GOLD analysis project Ga0180301, IMG submission 121797) | Subseafloor sediment microbial communities from Guaymas Basin, Gulf of California, Mexico - Guay16, Core 4569-2, 12-15 cm | ecosystem: Environmental > Aquatic > Marine > Hydrothermal... | reverse complement strand
TTCGTCTTTTTGGTAAAGAGCGCGGGAATACATGATCAGGAAAAACCGAAGAACTTTATTGTGATTAAGAAACCGTTCGTGGTGAAAGACGGGAATAGATCTGTTGAGATACTGCCTTCTAATGACCTCAAGATTAGCTACGAAATTCATTTCCAACATCCATTGCTTAAAAAGCAAATCTATGAATTAACATTTTCCAGCAGAAATTTTACTGAGGAGATAAGCAAGGCTCGGACATTTGGGTTTTTAAAAGACGTTGAGGCCTTGAAGCAAAACGGACTGGCAAAAGGCGGGTCCCTGGATAATGCTATTGTAGTGGACGAATTTAGGATACTGAACGAAGATGGCTTAAGGTATGAAGATGAGTTCGTCAGACATAAGATACTGGATTTTATAGGGGATCTGTCCATAGTTGGGGCGCCAGTAATAGGACACTTTAAGGTCAAAAGATCAGGGCATTTTTTGAACCAGTACATGCTTAAGAAATTGATGGAATCAAAGAAACATTGGAGGGTTATAACATTAAATGAAGAGGCCCAGCCTATCGATCGCTCCGTTGAGATCCCCTCGTTTGCATTACCCGACTCAGCCTTTGCCTAGAAACTGCTAGCATTTTGGAATGCCACCTTTCCTTAGATGGGAAGGTGGCTTTTCTTTACCATTTGCCTTTACCTTCGATCTGTTCCCTCTTGCAATCCTGCACCTGCTAAACTAATATGTGAAAAGCATACTGGTTTCCCACTCTTAGCTCCGGTGAATATGAAGAGGCGAATATATTGTGAAATATAGCTACCTGTACAAGATCCTTTTGTCAGTCATAATCCTGATATATGGCGGTACGGTGTTTGCGCCTGTGAGTCTTGCTGACGAGGAAAAGGCCGTTATTTCTGAGATGGTCCTCACTAATACTCGCGATGACTTACTTTTGTATTTTACTGTGAAAAACTGCTTTACCCCTGCCATTACCAAGGCTATCGAGAATGGGATTTCTACCACGTTTACTTTCATAGTAGGACTCTATGAGACGCGGCAATTCTGGCCAGACAGGACCATAACGAAACTGCGGTTTTGCCATGAAATAGAGTATGATACCCTTAAGAGGTTGTATACCATAAAACTTTCCGAGCGGAGGAACGGGGCCATTAAGGTGAAGGATTTTAGAACGGCAAAAAAGCTGATGTCCGAGGTCGTGGCCTTGAGGCTCACAAATTTAAAAAATTTGAAGAAGGGAACCCACTATCAGGTGAAGATGATGGTTGAACTGGATAAAATAAGGCTGCCCTTTCATCTGGACTCAGTTCTGTTTTTTCTTTCGCTATGGGACTTCAAGACAGACTGGTATACTCTGGATTTTAAGTATTGATATTGAGTTGCGGGGATGCAGGGAATCATAACCAACTCCATCTAGTCTCATGATGAAGGACTACGAGCAAGCAAGGAAAAGGGATTTGCAAAGAAGAAGAAGGGAGAGGTACATCATTGTCTTCCTTCTTTTTATCATATCTTCCCTTACTTACCTAGGCTCCAGAGTTTTTGATTTGGGGCTAAATTTGCCCATATCAAATAGCATCCTGATTTTTGCACTGATCAATTTGAACGTAATACTACTCTTACTCCTCTTGTTCCTCACTGTGCGGAATCTGGTAAAGCTCCTCTTTGAGCGCCGTAAGAATATAATGGGGGCAAAGCTGAGGACAAAGCTGGTTTTGGCCTTTGTGAGCCTTTCCCTGCTTCCTACCATCATACTGTTCTTTGTCTCAGTCCAGTTTATTTCTTCCTCCATAGAATATTGGTTCAACTTGCAGATAGAACAGTCCCTTAAAAAGTCGTTGGAGGTAGGGCAGGATTATTACGATCAATTGAGCGAAGAGATCTTGGGCTTTGGCAACAACCTGAGCAGGGTTATCACCTATGAGGGGTATTTGCTTGTCTCTAAAAAAGAAGATCTAGACCGCTACATTAATGAAAAACGCAAGGAGTACCGCCTGGCCTCCTTGAGAGTTTATTCGAGGAAGTTGAAAGAAAGGACAGCATCAATCGATCATAAGATTGATCTTGGGGGGTTTGCGCTACCTGGGGCTGACCTTCTACGAGATACCTTTGAGAAGGGGATGGACCGAAAATATATTCAGTCTTCCCCTCATGGGGATCTTGTTACTGGTATTGTTCCTATATTCTCTAGGACAGAATCAAAGGCAGTTGTGGGCCTTTTAACCCTCAGTAGGTTTGTTCCAGGCAGCCTTGTAAATCGGCTGAAGGCCGTGTCCAAGGGGCTTCAGGAATATCGGCAGCTCAAAATGCTGAAAAGACCTATCAAGGCGAGTCATTTCATTACTCTGTCTATCGTCACTTTGCTAATTATCTTTTCCTCAGTGTGGTTCGGGTTCTATCTTTCCCAGGAAATTACCGTTCCAATAAGAGAATTGGCTGAAGGAACAAATAGAATAGCCTCTGGCGACTATGATTTTTTTATTGATCTGGAGGCTAAGGATGAAATTGGAGTTCTCGTTAATTCATTCAACAAAATGACTGCTGACCTGCGGCAGAGCAAGAGAGAGTTGGAGCAGACAAACGTGGAACTTCGCCGCACCAATTTGGAGCTGGAACAGCGCAGGGCATACATGGAAATTGTTCTGGCAAATGTGGCCGCGGGTGTGGTCTCAGCAGACCGGGATGGGAAAATACTCACAATAAATAAGTCCGCAGAGAACATGCTTGGCGTGGATGCAAAGGAGCTAATAGGTAGACATTACAGGGATGTCCTTTCCCAAGAGCATATCGATATCATAGACCGGTTCTTATCAGACAGAGGACTTTTTAGAAAGGGGTTTCTTAAGAAAGAGATAAGGATAGCTGCCACTGACCGATCCTTAACCCTCTTGCTCTCTCTAAATGTTCTTAGAGATGAACACGGGAAATACCTGGGGCTTGTAACTGTGTTTGAGGATGTGACCGAGATCGAGAAGGCACAGAGGATGGCGGCTTGGAGAGAGGTGGCCAGGAGGATCGCACATGAGGTCAAGAATCCATTGACGCCCATACAGCTTTCAGCGCAAAGGTTAAGGAAGCGTTACGGAGAAAAGCTGCGAAAGGACGATGGACTGGTATTTGAGGAATGCACAAGTATGATCATTAGGCAAGTCGAGGAACTCAAACGGCTTGTGGATGAATTTTCCAACTTTGCAAGGATGCCGGCAGCCAATCCGGTCCCATCCGATATACGCGAGATTATCAGGGAGGCCCTTACCCTTTACCGCGAAGCGCACAAGGAAGTGCAGATCGAATTCCATGACAATGAGCATGTGCCCATTTTCAATCTTGACAGAGAGCAAATGAAAAGAGTGATGATAAATCTATTGGATAATGCGATTGCTGCGGTAAACGGAAAAGGAAAGATCGTGATAGATCTTAAGTATGACGAGATGCTTCAGATCGTCCGCATAGAGGTGGCTGATAATGGGAAAGGCATCCCTCCCGAGCATAAGATGCGGCTTTTTGAGCCTTATTTTTCTACAAAGAAACACGGTACTGGTCTGGGCCTTGCCATAGTGAACACTATTATTACGGACCATAATGGGTTTATTCGTATTCAAGACAATAAGCCAAAGGGAACACGCGTAATAATCGAACTCCCAGTGAGAAAATAATGCTTGCTTATCATCTTCTTTGGACACTGGTAGGCGGCCCTCTGCTTTTTGGCTGCCGTTTTTATAGGAATCCCAGGTTAATGCAAAGACTGGGTTGCCTGGTTCCTAACCAAGAGGTGCATCCAGGAGGCATATGGGTGCATGCGCTGTCTGTAGGAGAGGTTAAGTCTGCGATTCCCCTGGTTAGGAGGCTCAGGGAAGACTATCCGAAAAAGTCCCTTGTGCTCAGTTCAACAACACGACAGGGACTGGATCTAGCTAGTAAGGAACTTGGCGGTGAAGTTGACGCTATCATAACCATGCCCCTGGATTTTTGGTGGTCATATAGGCGGGTTATTAGTCTTATCAAGCCCAATCTTTTTTTGTTGGTAGAAACGGACATATGGCCAGGAGTGTTGAGGCATCTGAGGGTGAGTGGTGCCCAGAGTCTGCTGATTAACGGCAGAATTTCCAGACGCACGCATAAGTCATACAAAAGGGCACCGCGGTTGGCACAGCGACTTTTCACTGATCTGAAACTGTGCCTTATGCAGACTGAACAAGATCGTGAGCGGCTTCTGAGCATAGGAGTGCCGTCCCACAAGGTTCTGACTGTGGGTAATATTAAGTTCGATCGACCCTTCTCACCAATGGATTCCAAAGAAAGGGGGAGTTGGAGAAGGCTATTTGGGTTGGAGGAAAACTCAGTTGTCCTGGTTGCAGGAAGTACCCATGGCGAGGAATCGTATATGATTCTGGAAATATTTCTTGAACTACAAGGAAGGTATCCGGATCTTGTCTTGATTCTTGCACCGCGAAAGACAGAGCAAGCGCGGGAACTATACGATGCGGCGGTCGCAAAAGGGAAACCTTGTATTGTTCGTAGCCAGGCAGATGGAAGCGTCAAAGGGCCTGGTGTGGTGATACTGGATACGGTCGGAGAACTTGAGAGGATCTATGGTTTAGGCCAGTTAAGTTTCGTTGGGGGAAGCTTGATACCCTTCGGGGGCCATAACCTATTGGAACCGGCGAGCTTCGGAATCCCAGTCCTGTACGGCCCCCATACGGACAATTTTACCTGGATGTCTGAGGCACTGGAAAATGCAGGTGGAGGCAGGCGGGTTAGAGACAAGGTGGGGCTAAGAGAGGCCATAGACAGGCTTCTCGCCAACGATGGTCTTAGAATTGAAATGGGACGCGCCGCATCTTCTTTTGTAAAACAAAATCAAGGTGCCTTGGACAGGGTAATGGATCATGTTGCGGCCTGCCTGATGAAAGGGGAGGCTAGGACCTAATGGAGATCAATTGGGAGAAGGCCCAGAAGAATTTTTCCAGGTTTCCCTTTTCTGCTTTTATGCTTACCTTTTCACTCCTTTATGGCCTGGGAGCCAGGGCCAGATGGGTCGCATACAGCCGAGGCATCTTGAGACAGAGGAAACTGCCTGGCTTCGTGCTAAGTGTCGGGAACATAACTGTCGGGGGGACTGGCAAGACTCCTATGACCATTATGCTGGCATCATGGGCCAAAGACCAAGGTTTTTCAGTCTGCGTTCTCTCTAGGGGATATGGAGGCAGCTATAAGGGAGACGTATTGGTGGTAAGCGACGGGGAGGAGATCAAGGCCTCGTGGGAGCAATGCGGTGATGAACCTTACCTGATAGCAAGTGAGATTAGCGGAGTGCCAGTGGTGGTAGCCAGAAAAAGATTCCTTGGCGGACGTTATGCCCATGAGAAGTTCGGTTCTAACCTTTTTATCCTGGATGACGGCTTTCAGCACCTTGCCCTGAAGCGGGATATAGATTTACTACTTATTGATTCTTTGGATCCTTTTGGTGGTGGACAGCTCCTTCCATTGGGAAAATTAAGGGAGCCGTTAAGTGCTATTAAAAGGGCGAATTTAATTGTTTTTAGTAATTTTAGTTCAGATTTACGCACACTTACGTTACTAAGGGCTGCGAAAGAGAAATTCCCTGATAGGAATATTTTTGAGGCCCGGCATGTGCCCACAGAAATTATTCTTTCAGGTAACAAAGACAGAGTAAGGCCGGAGTGGATAAACGGGAAAAGGGTGGCTGCCTTTGCTGGTATTGCTAATTCAGAGAACTTTGAACGAACACTATCAGAGCTTGGAGCGAAGATTGGATACTTTCGACGCTTCTCAGACCACCATGTATACTCGCAAGACGATATACGGAGTTTGATAAGGGCTGCCAAGAGGGGGCATATAGGCTATATATTAACCACTCAAAAGGATTGGGTGAAGATGGAAAGATTCATTCAAGGAGAGGACTTGAGGTTTGGTTATGTCCGGATTAGGTTTGACCTGCTAGAAAGAGAAAGAGATTTCTTTGAAACGATTAAGAGTTTGTTAAGTAAATAAATCATATGAGAATTGAAAAATCGAAAATAAATAGAATCCTCGTGCGGTCTCCAAACTGGATAGGGGACGTTGTCATGTCCATTCCGGCTATTGAAAACCTCAAGTATAACTGTCCCTCTGCGTGGCTTACGGTTGTTGCCAAACCTTGGGTTAAAGCCCTGCTGGAGAACAATCCCTGCGTAGACGAGATATTATTGTACGATCCAAGGAATGGATATCTAGCCAAGCCTAAATCTATTCTTAAGGCGGCCAAGAGCATTAGACGAGGCAATTACGATACGGCGGTTTTGTTTCAAAACGCTTTTGAGGCAGCTTTGCTTGTCTGGCTGGGCCAGGTTAAATACCGAATTGGTTATTGCACAGATGGGCGTGGGCTTCTTCTTAACTATGGCATTCCATCAGTCAAGAACCCGCATCGGGGACATCAGGTGGAGTACTACCTGAATCTACTTCGGTGTGTGGGTTTGAAGACCCCGAAAGGGAATCCAAAACTATTCTTGTCTGCAGAACAAAAAGAAAAGGCCCGCCAATTTTTGTCTGAGCATCAAATCAACTTGAACAAGGCCACCGTTGGCCTTGGGCCAGGTGCCATGTATGGTGAGGCTAAAAGGTGGCCTGCCGAACGATTCGCCAGAGTTGCTGACCTTGCTGTTGAAAAATGGAGTGCAAATATATTGATTTTTGGCAGTAATAAAGAAAAGGCCATTGGAAGTGCAGTAGAGCAATCCATGCGGCATAAGGCCCTAAACCTTTGTGGTAAAACCTCTCTCAAAGAGGCGATTGGATTATTGTCAACTTGTAATTTTTTCGTAACTAATGACTCCGGGCTAATGCACGTGGCTGCGGCGCTAGGTGTGCCCACATTAGCCATTTTTGGATCTACTGATCCGACAGCTACCGGGCCGCTAAGTGAGAAGGCCAGGATAATTTATCATGACGTTGACTGTGCCCCATGTCTTAAACCATCATGCACCAAAGATTTCAAGTGCATGCTTTCGGTTCAAGCCGAGGAGGTATGGGAGGAACTTGCGAAATTAAGAAAAAAGGTGGAGCAGTGAAGCCGGCCGTATTTGTTGATAGAGATGGAACCATAAATGAGCAAATGGGGTATGTGAACCATATTAGTAGGTTTGTTCTTTTGCCCGGCGCATCAGAGGCCATTAAACTTTTGAATGATAATGGATATCTAGTGATTGTGGTTACGAACCAATCAGGAGTGGCAAGAGGCTATTTCCCCATAGAACTGGTCTATGACATCCACAGACACATGGGTAATCTTCTCAAAAAGAACGGAGCAAGAGTTGACGGAATATTTTTCTGCCCCCATTACCCCTCTGGCAAGGTAAAGGAATATTCAAAGATCTGTAATTGTCGCAAACCCAATACTGGTTTGATAGAAATGGCGAGAGATCGATTTTCCATTGACATGAAAAATTCATGGATGGTTGGTGATACAATCAGCGACATAGAGATGGGCAAACGGGCGGAACTTAAGAGTATATTGGTTGAGACAGGCTATGGAATGGGTGAGATTGAATATGTCTTGCCCTCCAGTCGCGTTAAACCTGAGCACATCTGTGATAACTTATATGAGGCGGTTCGTTTTATATTGAGCCAACGGGGTAATGGCTCATGATGCAAAATTGGCCTCGTTCAATTCTAATAATTAAGCTCAGTTCAATAGGTGATGTGGTTCACACGATTCCTGCTCTCGAAGTTTTAAAAAAAACATATCCGCATTCTCGTATTGATTGGCTTGTGGAGGAGGAAGCGGCCGCTATTATAGAAGGGCATAAGGACCTAAGGCGGATATTTATTTCAAAGAGAAAAGCATGGTTTAGGCGCCTCGTGGGGGGGAAAGAGCTGCGTAACATTGCTCGGGAAATCAAGGACTTTATTGCTCAGGTGAGAGGCGAAGAGTATGACCTAGTCATAGACTTTCAGGGACTTTTTAAGAGTGGGCTTTTGGCTTGGTTGACAAAAGGGCGACGAAAGGTAGGAATGAACGGCGCCAGGGAAAGCTCCTGGATTTTTTTAAGTGAAAGGCCGTTTCAGGTTAGCTATGAGCAGCATGCTATTGATAGGTACCTGCAACTTTGCGAGCACCTGGGGTGTAATAGCGTTGGTTGGAAAGGTAGCATACCTTACGGGGACAGTGAGAAGAAATCCGTTACCAGACTATTAGAGGAAAATCGCCTGAAAGAAAAACGAATTATTGCAATTAATTCCATGGCAAGATGGGAGACCAAGCTGTGGAAATCGAGCTATTTTGCGGCACTGGCCGATAAGATCCAAGAAGAGCTTGGGTGTAGCGTAGTCTTCACTGGCTCTAAAGGCGACGGCCGATACCTAAGCAAGATATGTGATTTGATGCGGACCCGAGGGATCAATCTAGCGGGGCAAACATCTCTTAAGGACCTCGCATACCTATATGAGATTTGTTCAGCAATAGTCACTGTGGATACAGGTCCGATGCATATAGCAGCGGCGATGGGTTGCCCTGTTGTAGCATTATTTGGTCCGACAGATCCTTTACGCACAGGGCCCTATGGAGAAGCACATACCGTAATAAGGGCTGATCTGGAGTGTAGCCCTTGCTTTAGGAAGCGATGCAACGATCCAAGATGCATGGGTAATATTTCCGTTGATGAGGTATTTGGAGCCGTGACGAAAATACTCAGGCATTAAGCCTAGTTTTCCTTCGTTTTGCCCTCCTGCGTTCCCTTCGTGCCATGTCTTCAGGATAGAGTTGTGGATAAAAATGCTTCCAGCGTTTGTGAAACCATATCCAGTGATCAGGGTGTTTTCTGATCATGGATTCAACCACACTGCACAATTTTTGGACAGCATTCTCCAGCCCTCCATCATGTCCTTCATCAAGTTCAATCTCTGGCAAGAAAACTAACTCATGCCCTATCCCGGATGGGCTTCTTATGGTGAACATAGGGAGCATAGGCAATTTGAGCCTTTTGGCCAGCTGCACGGCTATCGTGAGAGCAGGGGCCTTTTTACCAAAAAAGATGCACGGTATCCCTTCCTTCAGATTTGTGTTCCTATCAACAAATATAACAAGATCCTCCCCCCTTTTCAGTCCTCTTATTGCCGCCCTAAGCCCATTATGCTTGTAAAGTATGTTGACACCAGCCTCCGAGTTGTAGCTTACCCTTTCCTGTTCTAGAAAGGGATTTTCAATAGCCCGGACGATAAAGTTTAGCCGATTTATCTTCTTCGCATAGTAGATATGACCATATTCCCAGTTCCCAAAGTGGGCACCAACAAGTATCACTGAACGTCCACTGGCCTTGGCCATTTTGAGATTTTCGAGTCCCTTGACAGTTACATGGGTTTGCAGTTGCTCAAAATCGAGGTCTTTTAAGCACAACCATTCATGGGCTGTTATTGCAAACTGTTGGAAATTCTTTAATGCAAGCCGCCTGATCTCCCCTCTATCACGGCTTTTGCCATAAGCAAATGCTAGATTGCGGATGATAGTTCTTCTATGGCGTACATCTAAGAAATAGCCGAGAGTCCCGAAAAACGTGCCAAAGACAACCAGTCCTTTTTGGGGGAGTCGGCGACATAGTGAAGAATACGCTAAGACAAAATGATAAACAAGGCGGCCCAAGATGCTGGGGTTACTGGGTGTTGGCATTTACCACTTAACCCCCCAAAAGATTTTTCTCTTTGAGATATTTTTCTTGTATTTCAACACCTTTTCCACCATGTTAATAATGACCTCCTCGCTGAGATAATGAGGTTTAAGGCCCAGATCGATGAGCCCAGTATAGGTAGGGTTATAATAGTGATCCTCTTTTTCCACCCTAGGGTTTTCAACATGTTTTATATGGACTTTGATACCAAGTGATTCACATGCCTTGCGCACTCTGTCGGCAAGCTCATTCACTGAGAATGTCTCTGTAATTTGGTTAAGTATTCTGAGCTGTCCCATTTCAGGGGGGTTGAGGAGAGAGAGTTCTATGCAGGCAATAGTGTCCCTTATATTTATATAACCCCTTGTCTGGCCTCCTTTCCCGTATACAGTCAGCGGGTGACCTATGACGGCCTGTACTATGAAGCGGTTGAGCACGGTCCCAAATATTTCGTCATAGTTGAACACAGTGCTCAATGATCCATTCAGCTCTGTTTCATCCGTTGAAATACCGTAAACCGGCCCCTGCATAAGGTCAGTAACCATAATTCCCCAAGTCCGTACGTAGAACCAAAGGAGGTCTGTATCCTGTATTTTTGTAGTATGGTAAAGGGAGCTGGCCTGCCTCGGAAACAAAAAGCGATCCTTTTTGCCCTTGTGCTCTATTTCTATCCATCCTTCCTCAATGTCGATTTCCGGTGTTCCGTATTCGCCCATCGTACCAATCTTAATGATATGACATTCCGGGCAGCACTTGTGGACCGACCAAATGACGTTGAGTGTGCTTTGGAGGTTGTTTATAACAGTCAGGCTAGCAGCCTTATGGTTCAACATGGAGTAAGGCGCAGATGGCTGTTCTGCATAATGCACTACGGCATCAGGTTGAGCTTCTTTAAAAATTGAGTACATGAAGTCATAGTCACGGCAGTCCCCTATGAATGTGCGAACATCAAAACCAGATACTTTTTTCCAAATTCGAGCCCTTTCCGGTAAGCTGGGAAGGGGCAACAAAGGCTCTACATCCAATTCAAGACACAGTCTTCTTCTCAGGTAATTATCAACAACCCACACTTCATGCCCTTTGCGGGACAAGTACATAGCAGTAGGCCAACCTAGATAGCCATCTCCTCCGAGGATTAAGATTCTCATTTCATGCACCAGCTTTTACAAATATAAGATTGTCATAAACAGGGAGTTTATTCATTCGAGCCGAAGTGACCGGGTCAAGAACCGCTTTAAATCCTCCAATGGTAAAGCGTCGCTCTCCCTTGATATATAAGCTTTTGCCTCTTTTAACTCTTGGGCTCCCGTGTAAGTGTGTTTGACATGTCTATACATAAAGCTGAAGGCAGGCAATATGGCGAACATGTCCGCCAATTCTAAGGCTCTGCTTGCCTCATCTTGGGTCATCAGTTCCTCATACATTTTTTCCCCTGGCTTAGCACCTATGTATTTGAGTTCTACAGTTTCAGGATCATACCCGTATTTTGGGGCCAACAGTTCTATAAGGCTTTTTGCCAAATCCACAATTCGCATAACAGGCATCTTGGGAACAAAAACTTCTCCGCCCTTTGCAAGTTCCGCGCTTTTTAAGACGAATTCTGCTGCTTGAGGAATGGACATGAAAAATCTGGTCATTCTCTTATCCGTTATGGTTATGGGGCCACCAGTCATTATTTGGTTCATAAATATTGGTACTACAGACCCACGCGACCCCAAGACATTACCAAAACGACAACTGGAAAGAACAGTTTCGCTCTTGAAACTGATAATGTTGGCAGCCGCTATTAGGCGTTCGCCCATTAGCTTGGTTGTTCCCATGACGCTGGTAGGATTTACCGCCTTATCTGAGCTTGTAAAGACAACCTTTTTAACTTTATTCTTGATGGCCGCTTGTATTACATTTTGCACTCCATTGATATTCGTCTGAACTGTATCAAAGGGGTTATATTCCGCCAAAAAGACGTGCTTGTGGGCGGCAAGGTGAAAGACTATATCCGCTCCCTCAAATACCTGTTCTAGTTTGGATAAATCTCTTATGTCGCCAAGGAAAGGATTTACATTCCCCTTTGAAGCGTATTCCTGCCCAAGTAAAAAGAGCTCGGACTCATTATTGTCAAATGGCCTGATTTCAGCGGGCTCCAGCTCCAACAATTTTTCGAAAAGGCAACGGCCCACGGTTCCTGCTGCGCCGGTTACCACTATTATCTTGTCCTTGAGATGCTCTCCCAGCATACCGTTATGTATTCCTCATAGTTACTAATTTGAACATAAAGAAAGCTATCATAAGCTTTATCTGTTTGCAATGAATATGAAAATGAAATAAAAGAATCACCGCAGGCCAATTCATTGGGTAAGGAGTAAGAGGAGGTTGAAAGATGACCATTAGTAAGGAACTGTTGGAAATTCTGGCATGCCCAAAATGTAAGGGTGAGCTCCAGCTAACTGAGGCGGAGGATGGGCTAGTATGTGAGTCCTGCAAGTTAATTTATGAAATCAGGGATGGCATACCAATAATGCTAATTGACGAGGCAAAGCCATTGGTGGATTGATCCGCACGGTATCGGAATCCTTTCAAGGGCTGTGGCCTCAAAACAGTTGATGGCTAAGTCAGTGGGTGGAGAATGCCTTCAATATCATCGAAAAGCACTAATTCGTCTTATGACAGATGGATATTGGGATTGCCACTTGAAGCATGGGTTGTGCTGGGGATCGGCCTGGCTTTTAGAGCTCATGCTTTTGTCTATACGCCTGTAATAAATCCCGACGGAGCTCTTTATATACAGCAGGCCAGGGCCCTCTGGTATGGGCTCAAGGGACAAATATTAGCGTGTTATTCTTACCTATCCATTTACCCAATACTTATTTATCTGTCTCATTTCATTTTCAAGAATTGGGTGGTGGCGGCCAAGGCGGTGTCGCTTTTTTTTGGGACCTTGAGCATGTTACCTCTTTTTGGGCTAGCGAAAAAGTTCATGAACACCCGGTTGGCGGCTTTATGTATGCTTGCGGTAGCAATTAATCCCAGCTTTGTTGCCGGAAGCAGCAGCGTCCAGAGGGATCCAGTCTATTTGTTCTTTGCATCCCTAGGGATATTCCTTTTTGTACTCAGTCTGAAAGAAGAGAAACCTGCATGGATGATCCTGAGTGCTGCTAGTTTGCTTCTGGCGGCATGGGCAAGGATTGAGGCAGTGGTTTTCATAGCAGGGTCTGCAATATTCATAATATTGCGTAAAGAGCTCAGGTGGAAGAATCTAGCATATTTCTTATTCCCAATCGTTATGGCAGGCTTTATTGGCTTGGCTATCCTGTTAGAAATGGGGCAGATGCAATTCAAGCTTATGGGGCTTAATCGCGTGCTTGCCAAGGCAACGGGTGCCATATCTTCATACAACGTGATACGCGGTCATTTGAAGGAACTAATCGAGCAGTGGTCTCAGACGCCCGGGGGGTACTCCATGATGCATTTCTTTATGAGGACCCGCAACGTGATATGGCTGATTGCCCTGGCGAGTCTGGTGATCCAAATAAAGAGAGGGTTTTTTTGGCCTGTTTTCATATTTTTTATATTTGGTTTGCCTTCAATAAGAAAAATGATGCGCGAATACAAGGAACTGGCCTACTTGCTTTTGCTGGGGATGATGGGCTTTTTTGCCCTTTATGTTCAGATCTTGAGCGGGTGGGCCATGGAGAGCAGGTTTATTGCTTTATTCCTGATACCTACCTTGCCTATTGTGGGTTTTGGGGTGGAAGCCGTATTAAAGTATGTTTCTAGGAAATTTGGCTGGAAACAGCCTGTAATCCTTTTATTGCTCGGGATATTTCTAATAGCCCCTGGAGTTTACAAGGAATTGAAGGCCAGCTCTGATCATAATATTATATTGAAAAAGATAGGTGAAGCCATCGCCAGGAAAGAAAGAGAGGCCAGGGCCGTTGAGATCGCAGGGACCCTGAGGCGGATGCAGTTAGTCCATTTTTATGCAAATCTTCCATATCAAGGCGCGCCGTGCTTTGATTCTAGTTTGTGGCTAAAACCCCGTGACACTAGTGCTCTTGAAAAGGCCATTGATCAGGGCATTGAGTATTTTGTTTATGATGAGGGAAATTGGTCATCTCAGGATTTAGTTACGATTGAAAAGAAAAAGGGAATTTTTTTTGAAACTGTACAAACCTGGGAGACCCCTGGATTTGGAAAGGTTAGGCTTTTGAGGATCAAAAGAGAATGATCTTAAAGCACGTTTGAATGAGGGGAAAGTCGATTTGCTGTATGCCATTTCTGTAGCAATTACTAATAAAATAAAAGGGTTAAGGGATTCAGCGGAACGTAGGCTGAACAACAAACTGATTCAGAAGGTTCTGGCGAATCCGCGTTCTATTGTTGTCACAAGGCTTCAAAATGTAGGCGATATGGTGGCCTTCATCCCGTCATTGATAAAGCTACGTGAATTATACCCCGAGGCAGAGATATTGCTTTTGGGCAAGCACAGGGCTGGGATCGAAACAATCAAAGGGGCACCGTTTATCGATGGGATCCTCGAGGTAGGTAAGGGCAGTCTCGGAGACAAGTTGCGCCTTTTTCGACTCTTGCGAAACAAAGGTATTGACCTCTTTATTATATCCTCTCAAGACCAAGGCAGAGTGCCCTGGGCGCTTTTTTCGGGCGCGAAGGTCATAGTGGCCTTTGACAAGGTGACCCGCTATAACGGCGAGGTCAAAGAAAAATTGAGACCTCTTATATCCCTTAGGGTAGAATACAACGCAGAACTCTCTGATGCTGAGAATAACCTGAGGCTGATAGAGGCATTAGGTTGTAATATATCCAATGTTATTACTCGATTCGACTGGATAGGGCGAGAGGAACAACAGTCAATTGACATGCAGTTGCGGAGGCTTTGGTCAGATAATAATGAGCCACTGGTTGTCTTTTCCCCTGGTACAAAGAGGCCCAGCAGGGCATGGCCTAGCGGGAATTTCAGGGAGGTAGCAGTCAAATTAAAGAGAAAACTGGGTGCAAAGATAGTGCTAGTGGGGACAGAGAAAGAGAGTGCAATAAATGAGCTGATTAGGGCCGGGGACCAGTTCATAGTCAATCTTGCGGGCAAAACCTCTATACATGGTTTAGGATATCTTCTTAGTAATGCGGATCTTGTGGTTTCGGTCGATTCCGGGCCGATGCACATCGCTGCTGCGGTTGGCGTTCCTGTTGTGGCGATGTTTGGGCCAGGTGACTACAAGACATGGAAACCCTATTCCAGCAGTCCCCATATGATAGCTATTTTGCGTCACCCCTGCGAATGCTCCCCTTGCCTGCACTATGAATGCCCACGCGAGCGCCATGAGTGCATGGAAGGAATAACGGTGGAGATGGTCCTGTCAGAAGCTGAAAGGCTGCTGAAGATGACTGGAAAGATTTCCGCTGCAAATTAGATTCTTCCAACAGTTATTTAAAATGTCAGATTCAGGAAAGCTCAGTCACATACGGAAAGTGCTCTTAATCAAGTTGAGGTATATAGGGGATGCGGTGTTAGTTACACCGCTTTTGACATCGCTTAAGGCCGCCCTACCCAATGCCTCACTTGATTTTCTGGTCAGTAAAGTTGCTGCAGATATCCTGGTGGACCAACCCCATATTAACTTGGTATATAGCTTCGACAAGAAAAAAGGAGCCACTTCATTCCTAAGGCTTATAAGAAGGTTAAGGGCGCAAGATTATGACCTGGTGATAGATCTTACCAATAACGACCGATCCATGCTGTTTTCCAGATTGAGTGGGGCACGGTGGAGGATTGGCTTCAGAAACAGACACCGCCTACTTCAAAGGTTCGTATACTCCCGAGTAATTGACTCTGACTTCGGGCATATCCATACGGTAGATCATCATCTCAAGGTAGCTGAGGAGTTAGGTCTAGCGATTATCGATAGACATCCCTTTTTAGCGGTTAGTGATAAAAGCGTGGAAAGGATTCGGTGCATCCTTTCTCGGTACGATATTGAGGTAACAAAAGGATATATTGCAATATACCCCGGAGCAAGGCGCTGGTATAAGAGCTGGCCGTCCCGTAATTTTGCTGCACTTGCCGACCGCATCGTGGATAGATATGGTGCCTCTGTAGTATTCATAGGTGGAGAGCAAGACAGGCCAGTCGTACGGCAAATTCTTAACGAAATGCAGAATACTGGTGTCAATCTGGCAGGGGAGCTTGGGCTGCGCGATTTGCCCGCTTTTTTGAAAATGGCCAGTTGTCTTGTCGGAAACGACTCCGCACCAATTCATGTAGCAACAGCAGTTAAAACTCCAGTCATTGCCCTATTTGGGCCCACTGATGCCCGGGCCTGGGGGCCAAGAAGGAAGCATGATATCACTATATCAGCCGATTTTCCCTGTAAACCTTGCGGCCACAAGAACCCGGATTGTCCGCTGGGACAAGACTACTGTATGTCAACTATAAAGGTTGAACAGGTTTGGGAGGCTGTAGAAAGAGTTTTCAAGACGCCAGCATCATGCCAATAGCACGATAGTGGCGTTTTGGTAAAGCTGGCGTATTTGCGGAGGTGTGGGGATTCTGCAAGTACTAGTGATTCGAAGACACTGCACCACGGGCAAGGGCGGTGCAGAGAGATATTGCGCCAATTTGTGCAGGGGGCTAAGAGACCTCGGCCATGAAGTCATCCTGATTGGAGAGTCATGCGAGGATGAGCTTCTCAGTGTCGTAGAGTTTGTACAGATCAGGCCACTAAAATTTGGCTCTGCAACAAAGAACTGGTCTTTCCATTTGAGGGCACAGGAGAAGATCTGCGCATTCCCTGGTGCTATATCCATTGCCCTGAGCAGAACATACCCAGTGGACGTTTACCGACTAACCGAAAGACTACATGCTTACAATATTGCCCGGAGATACACCTCTTCATACATGAAACTATGGACCAGACTGAGCTTTAGGCATCGTGTCTTAGTGAGGCTTGAAAAGGGACTTTTTTCAAGCAGAGGCAGCAGGGCAGTCATAACTATCTCTGAATTGGACAAGAAACTTTTACAACAATATTATTGTGTCTCACCCGATAGAATCCATGTTGTATACAATGGAGTTGACACAGAGCTATTTAACCCAGTTGTGCGGAACAGGAGGTGGGAATTGCGCGAGGCCTTGGGGATAGAGCCACAAACAACTTGCTACCTTTTTCCCGCCATGGATTTTAAAAAAAAGGGGCTTCGAAATTTGCTTGTGGGGCTTTCGCGGCTCAGCTTCCCATGGATCTTGCTTGTAGTCGGGGAGGGTAAGGTAAAACCCTACAAGAAAT
>Ga0180301_10001763_pt1 | contig 16960 bp, 12 predicted proteins | sample GuaBasSediGuay16_FD_121797 | JGI IMG/M metagenome (GOLD analysis project Ga0180301, IMG submission 121797) | Subseafloor sediment microbial communities from Guaymas Basin, Gulf of California, Mexico - Guay16, Core 4569-2, 12-15 cm | ecosystem: Environmental > Aquatic > Marine > Hydrothermal... | reverse complement strand
GGGATCTGATCTATTCTATGAAGGCTCGTCCTTTCTATCAGAAGGCCAACCATTCCGCTTCATTCAGTATGGAACCTCAAATATCGTTGCAGCTATGTGGCGGACGCCGCCATTACAGTTCACAACATCTTTAGCCTCGTTGAAATAGTAGACCACTATGACTTTTCCGTCTGGAAGAAGAGCGCAGCGGGGATAACCTAAATCTGGGCTTCCCCCATCGTCACGTAATATTATCTCTCTTCCCCATGTTTCACCGCCGTCTTGACTGATCTTTGCGCGAATCCCATAAGGAGGCATTCGATACCCATATACGCAGAGAAGACGCCCATCCTTCAGCACTAAAAGAGAAGCCGGAGCGCCCCACTGGTTAACTCTGGAAAGAAACTTCCATGTAAGGCCGCCGTCTTCTGAGACGTAAACCTCAGTCCAATGAAGCCTCCAATCAGGCCAATGATTTCTGAGGGCAACGACGATTCTACCGTCAGGCAATATCGCTGGATGAGGGCAGATTTTCGGCGGGTAAGTATATGACGATATTATGTAAGCCAAGAAGCGCCAAGTCACAGCGCCATCCACGCTGGCCAGGATCATGGGTCTCCCTTCAGGCGCCTTCTCTTTGTCTCCTCTCCGAAGCTCGTCCCAACGTGTTCCCTGAACGAACCATAATAGTGTTCCGTCTGGACGTAGCACATAGGACGGTCTGGCTTGAATCGTCTCGAACACCGGATCATACAGGAGATGCGGGCCTTCCCACGTGTAGCCTCGATCACGAGTAATGAAATAAGCCGTAGGGCCCCGTTCGTTACCAAGAGGAGTCTCCACGGCTAATGCGACGTTTGGATTTGAGAAGTCGGCGGGTTTAGGCTTCGGAAGGGGGCTCTTCTCAAGTGGATGATGTAAAATCTTCGCACGGAGCATAGCTTTGCTTTCTATAATTACGTTGAGATCTTCAGGTGGCCATGTGTAGCCGCCGTCCTTCGATCTCATCGTGACTAGCTGGCCGTTTCCTAATTGGATATTCCTGTGCCTGACATCTTCGGGTGACTGGTATCGACATTTGTTACGGTTGAATCCGACGAGAAGCTCACCGTTACCGAATTGCCAGAACCCTCCATTAAAGGGCCACCCCGCGTATTCATCGTCTCTACGATAAACCACGATATGCTCAATCTCATCAGGGCGGATGGGCTTTTCATAATTAACCATAAAGACTCCTCTTCAAGGCGATGATTAAATTATGACTGAAAAAGTAAAAGTCTTTTTCTAGATGCCGCCAACAGAGTTGGGGAACACCTTAATTCTTAAAAATACGCGTTGATCTTATTACAAGATATGAAAGAAATACTTGTTGTTCCTGAACCGAAAAGCCTGAAGTTTTCTGGAAAAACCTTCGCTTTTGACGGATTCAAGAATTTCCCTGAATTCCTCGCATCCGAATTCAACGTTCCGAAGGGAGAATGGAAAATAACTACAACGAGAGGGGAAGGCACAGGCCTAAAAGTCAAAGAGAAGGAGATCCTCATTTGGGGAGACAGCCTCATAAATTATGCAACAATCCTGCAATTGCTCAGGCAATATCCAGAGCGTTTACCAGAAGTAGAAGTTGAAGAGAAATTCACATTCACCTTTAGGGGCTACAGTCTGGACATAGCTAGAGGGGGAGTTCCAACCGTTGAAACCTTCAAGAAGATTCTAAGATGGCTATTCCTGCTTAAGTATAATTATTTCTCAATCTACTGCGAGGATCTATTCCCATGGAAGGGGCATCCCCTAATAGGGAAGCATCGCGGAAGATTGACTGAGGAGGAGCTGAGAGAAGTAATCGATTATGGAAAGCATTTGGGAATCGAGGTCTTCCCGTCTCTTGAGCTATCCGGCCACATGGAGCATATACTCTCGCTTCCGGAGTATCGGAGATTCAGCGAGTGGCACAGGCCGAGTGAAGGATGCTTGGATCTAAGCAATGAAGAAGCTAGGGAATTCGCCTATGAATTGCTTCGAGACGCCGTTGAGTTCTGTCCATCAAAGCATATCCACATAGGCGGAGATGAAACGTGGGCTCTGGGAAGGGGAAGAAGCCTCAGTAAGACTTGGACATTCGAAGGTCCAAGGCTCTACGAATCGCATCATCGGAGAATGATTGAGATCGTGAAGGAAGCTGGAAAGAAGCCGATGCTTTGGGGCGACATGATCTCAGGCATGTATCTTAGAGGGATCACTAAGGACGCGTCGAAATGGGCGGAGGTCATCGAAAGCCCAATCTGGAAAGAAGCACTCATAGCGAATTGGGATTACAGCCCCAGCTCGAAGGAATACTTCAAAGAAAAGATAAAGATATTCAAAGATCGAGATCTCCAACAAGTAGCATGCCCAGGATTATCCAATTGGGGGAGATATTACCCGAACTTTAAAACAGCATTAGAGAACATTAAGAACTTCCTAGGAGCCGCTAAAGAAATGGAGATAACTGGTTTCTTGATCACAGCTTGGGGAGACGACGGAGAAGAATGCCTCTTCTCGCTTCTGGAGCCTCTGCTCTTAGCCTCCATGGAGATCGCTGAGGGCAATGGACGATGGGAAGAAAAATGGATGGCTCTGACTGGAGAAAGCAAAGAAGTCCTGAAGGCTCGAATCCTATTTGGGAATCCTGAAATCTCAGAAGCCGTGAAACATGTAGTCTTCAGAAACTTCTGGTTCCACCGGATGAATGATGAGAGAAGAGAAGCTTTGAAGGCTCAATGGTCGAAAACTTTGAAGGAGACTGAAGACGTCAGGCTGCCGAATGATTTAGACTTCATCCGGAGGCTTATAGATCTCGGCGTAAAAGTCCTCAACGGCGAAGCACGAGTCTCCGATTACATTTCGCTCTCAAGAATCTACGCTGAGCTCTGGCTGAACGAGAGGAAACCTGAAGGGCTAGAAAGAATAATTGAGCGGTTCTGGGGTGCGGCTGGAAGAACAGATATGGATCTTCGCTAGCTTCTTAAATCCTCCAATTTTTTCTTTATCAGTCTAAATGAAGAGATCTTAATGACCTTCACGGATCCGTCCCCGAAGACGTGCTGAGTCTTGAGCATGTAACAGCTCATTTGAAAAGTAAACGGGTTGAGATTATGGAGCGAAAGTTTGTTGCAACGATAGATCAGGGTACGACGGGAACGCGATTCGCCGTCTTCAATAGCGATGGAACGATAGTTGCCTACAGTTATGCGGAACACAAACAGATATATCCGCAGCCTGGATGGGTTGAGCATGATCCAACGGAGATATGGCGGAATACCCAAAGAGTCATAAAGGAAACAATGAAAAGTTCAGGGATCAAACCAGACGAGATCGCTGCGATAGGCGTTACGAATCAGAGAGAAACAACGGTCGTGTGGGACCCTCAAACGGGAAAGCCCTACTGCAATGCGATTGTCTGGCAGTGCACTCGAACGAGGAAGATCTGTGAAGAACTTAAGACGGAAGGTTTGGAACCTCTGATTAGAAGCAGGACCGGCCTGTATATTTCTACTTATTTTTCCGGCCCTAAGATAAAATGGATTCTGGATACCCTTCCGAATGTAAGAGAAGCAGCTGAGAAGAACAGAGCGATCTTTGGGAATATGGATACATGGATCATTTGGAACCTAACTGGAGGCCCGAAAGGAGGAAGCCACATCACGGACTATACAAATGCCTCTAGAACTATGCTTATGGATCTGAATAAGCTCAGATGGGATGAGGAAATCTTAGCTGAATTAGATATTCCATTCCAGATGCTTCCTGAGATCCATCCATCCTCGGATAAAGAGACGTATGGGAACACGTCGAGAGACGGAGTCTTCGAAGCTGAGATACCCGTATGTGGAGACGTGGGGGATCAACAAGCAGCGCTTATTGGGCAGACCTGTTTCGAGAAGGGAGACGTGAAGAATACCTATGGGACTGGATGCTTCATGCTGATGAATACAGGCAAGGAGCCAGTCATGTCCAAGCATGGCTTGATCACAACCTGTGCCTATAGCTTCGAGAAAGAAAGATGCAGCTACGCTTTGGAAGGCTCAATAGCAATCGCCGGAGCAGCTATTCAGTGGTTAAGAGATAACTTAAAGATCATAAAGTCGGCTTCTGAAACAGAGGAGATCGCAAGGTCAATCGCCAAGGAAGGATCTGGAGGAGCATACTTCGTCCCCGCCTTCAGCGGCTTATTCGCGCCGTACTGGGACATGTCCGCTAGGGGATGCATAGTGGGGATCACAAGATACACGAGAAAGGAGCATATAATCCACGCTGCCTTAGAAGCAATATGTTACCAGACAAGAGATGTTCTAGAAGCCATGATGGAAGACTCCGGGATTAGAATCGACGAGTTAAGGGCGGATGGAGGAGCATCCGTGAACAACTATCTCATGCAGCTCCAAGCCGATATTCTAGGCGTGAAGGTAATCCGGCCGATCGTGACTGAGACCACAGCTCTAGGCGCAGCCTACTCAGCAGGGTTAGCCATAGGATTCTGGGAGAGCCTCGATGAGATAAGGCGGAACTGGAAGGTTGACAGAGTATTCCGTCCAGAATGGTCAGAGGAGAAGCGTCAAAGAATGTATACAGGCTGGAAGAGAGCCGTTGAACGGAGCATGAGATGGGCTGAAGAATAGCTAAACGTTTACGCCTTCTCAACGCTTTTGGTTGCGACGATATCTACGCCGAGGTTCATTATGTTTTTGACTATTACATCGCCGATTCTCACAGGCGCTGGGACAACGATCCTTGCGAGCTCCGATGCGCATCTCATAAGCATACGTTTAGGTATAGGAGCCGTTGAACGGACTGAGACCACTGGTATCTTTCCATCTTTAACTCTAACCGTCGTGAAGAAGTCTCTAACCGGGGATTTTATCTCCTGCTCGGCGTAATCTCTTCCACGCTTACATCCAGCGTTCTCGATTTTAGAGATCTCGCCGTCTTCAATCTCCACTGTGATTCTGCATCCAACAGGACATAAGATGCATATCACTTCTCGTGTCTCTCTATCCATTTAGAATCCTCACTCCTCCATGGTAACGGTTAACTCTTTCTTCTCTGGATTCAGCTTCTTCAGCAATTCGGAGGTAAGCTTAATAGTCACGAGCTCCGGGGGTTTGACGATACGCTTATGAATCGAAATCTTCTCTCCGACGATTATCTTCGCATTAGAAGCCGGCTTCTTCACTCGGGAAAAAAGAGTCAAAGGCCTCTCTCCGCTTATTATCTGGGGAACAACATACCGAATATTCCCCTCAGGTCTTAGATGAATTCTTCTTTCAAGCGGTGGCAATTCGCCTAAAACCTTTTTCGCCGCGTTCTTCCCAGCTGCTTCTCCACTCTGGGTTACATGATCAACCAGGTCGTGAACGTGAACAACATTTCCGCAGGCAAAGACGCCTTCAATCGAGGTCTCCATGTTCTCGTCGACTACTGGTCCACCCGTGTTCGGATCGAGCTGTATGCCGGCTCCCTTGGACAGCTCATTTTCCGGAATCAAACCGACAGATAGGATGAGCGTATCGCATTCGATCGTCTTTTCCTCTCCAGCAATCGGCTTTCCAGACTCATCTAGCCTTGATATCGTTACCGCCTCAACCCGATCTGAACCATGGATGAACGTCGCTGCATGCCTCAAATATAGGGGAATGCCAAAGTCTCTGAGGCATTGAAGATTCCTATCCAGCCCGCCCGGATAAGGCGCCACCTCAACGACACCCATGACCTCAGCTCCCTCCATCGCGAATCTTCTAGCCATTATGAGGCCGACGTCTCCGGACCCCAAGATTAAGACCTTCCTGCCGGGGAGGAATCCTTCAATATCCATGAGGCGTTGAGCTGTCCCCGCAGTGAAGATCCCGGCCGGTCTCATCCCCGGAATGCATAGTGCTCCTCTGCTTCTTTCACGGCACCCCATCGCTAGAACTATTGCGTCTGCTTTAAGATTTAGTAAGCCGTCATGCTGATTTACAGCCCAGACTTCTCTTCGCGGAGATAGCTCTAAGACCATAGTCTCAACTTTATACTCGATCTCTAAGTCATGCACTCTGCTGATGAATCTGCTGATATATTCTGGACCGGTTAGATTCTCCTTGAAGTAATGCAGCCCAAATCCGGTGTGAATGCACTGCGGAAGGATGCCGCCGAGCTCCGGGTTCCGCTCAAGCACTAGAACAGAGTTTACCCCGCTCTCCTTCGCAGCTATTGCGGCGGCTAGGCCTGCAGCTCCCCCGCCGATCACGATGATATCCAATTTTCTTTTGATCATTCTTTCTCATCTCCTATGAGCAAATGCTTAGCTCGATACAGCAGAACCTTGGAGTCGCCGCCCTTCTTTGTTACATCTTCAACTGGAATCCCTAGTTCTCTGGCTAATATCTTTATGATGTGAGGCGTGCAGAATCCGCCTTGACATCTCCCCATGCCGGCTCTAGTTCGATATTTGACGCCGTCAAGCGTGGTTGCGCCTCGACGTATTGCTTCTAGAATCTCACCTTCCGATACATGCTCACATCGACAGACAACATGACCGTAACTGCGATCCTGATCTATGAGAGCCTCCGCTTTCGCGGGATTAAAATCACGGAAGGGATGCTCAATCGGTCTTCTATATGGTTTAAAGTCACTTTTCATTTCAAGCCTTAACCCCTCCGCTCTAAGAATCTCAACTACCATCTCGGCGATAGCTGGAGCTGAAGTTAATCCCGGAGATTTTATGCCGGAGACATTTATGAAACCGTACGGTTCTTCGTATGATTTGATGATGAAGTCTCCTGTTGATGGTTGAGGACGTAGACCGGAGAAGCTCGATATTACAGCGTCACGTCTAGCAGAGAGGCATGGTACAAGTTTACATGCTCCTCTCAGGACTTCTTCGATCCCCTCAGACGTCGTAGATGCGTCTCTTTTGTCCTCTATGTCGTGAGCTGTCGGTCCAGCGATCAGGTTTCCGTCAACCGTCGGCGTAACCGTGATCCCCTTACTTATAGGGCTGGGAATCGGGAAGAGAATATGGTTTACAAGGCTTCTCAGATTTTTATCGTAGATGACGTATTCGCCTTTCCTTGGGGTTATCTTAAACTCTTCGATCCCAGCCATAGCTGAGACTTCATCTGCGAATAATCCCGCAGCGTTAATAATATATCGCGTGTGAATCGTTCCTCTATTAGTTTGAACAGCCTTCACCTTACCGTTCTTTATGATAATTCCTGTTGCTTCCGTTTCTAATAGAAATGAAACCCCATTCATCCTAGCGTTCTCTGCTAATGCGATGGCAGCCTCATAAGGTGAGGTCACGCCGGCTGAAGGAGCATACAACCCCGCCGCTGCTTTCCTATTTAAGTTAGGCTCCATCTCAAAGAGCTCTCGACCCATAATTATCCTTAGATCCTGAACGCCATTAGCCTCTCCACGTTTCATCAACTCGTACAGAACAGAAATCTCATCGTCATTAAAGGCTATAACTAGAGAGCCTATCCTTCTGAAAGGTATGCTGAGCTCGGAGGAAAGCCTTCCCCATTTAGCGTTCCCCCTTCTGCAAAGTTTAGCCGCCGTCGTTCCAGGTTTATCATCGTACCCAGCATGAATTATCGCCGTATTTGCCTTCGTCGGCCCTCCGAAGGCTATGTCTTTCTCCTTCTCGACGAGCGTCACGTCGACATCGTATTTTGACAGCTCCCGAGCAATAGCAGTTCCCGCGATCCCCCCACCAATTATGAGAACAGTTGTTTTCACGTCGCAATCACTCTGCTTAAGATCGGTTCGTCTAAACTGGACAAAATATATTAGGCACAGCGAAGGCTTATATAGATACTCTCTAAAAGACAGAGGATTATACCAATCACCTTTTTACAGGACGATCACTCGAAGCTGAAATGCCTCCGAATAATTCTTAACTTGAACTTTCATCCAGAAATAATCTCGAAACGCATACAGCCACATTAGAGGGTTACTTAGAAAAAATTGGCGGGCCCGGGGGGATTTGAACCCTCGACCTCAGGCTTTCTTCGCTTTTTATGCTGGCTCCGAAGGCTTACGCTTCTTCTGCGCCCTATCCAGCTAGGCTACGGGCCCATCTGCTATCTACTGTTATTTTCGATCCTAATCTTTTAGTATCGTGCTATATCAAAGTGTTTCTTTCCGACGTGGATGCGCCTAGAAAATGGTTAAGGATAAGGGGGGCCTTAAACCTTTTTATGCAGCTATTTTTGTATTCGATAAGTTTCGATTCAGAATGGAAAATCGAATTTTTATGGAATAGACCCAAAAAATGAGGGGGATGAACGCTTCTTTATTATACAAAATGGGCTTATTTGGTTACTATCTGATCGAAGTCTCCGGTGAACGCTGCTTTTAGCACTCCTTTCATGTATTTTTCTATATCGCCTGCTTCTGGGTCTAACGGAACAGGCATGTTCAGCAGTTTCATCTTTAACTGCGGATCCTTCGCTGCGTTAAGCATTCTGTCAAGGTGCGCTTCAGTTGCACCTGCCTCTTTCAATGTCGTTGGAAAGCCGAGTGACTTATTGAATTTTATCATCCCCTTGGCCACGGTCTCTCCGAGTTCTCTTGCTTGAAGGCTCTTCAGATCGGTATCTTCGGGGATGAATCCGGCTTCTTGGAAGATCCCGCCTACAGCGATCAATTGATCTTGAATGCTTGGTGAAAAGAAGACCGTATAGTAGGGGAGAAGAATCGCGCATGCTCTTCCATGAGAGAGAACATCCACAAGTGAGAAGCTACCCAAGTGGGGACCGTTGGTTCCCCCGATCATTATGGAGTATCCTCCGAGATCGGTTCCAAGCCCCAATGCGACCCTCGCATCTACATCGTTCTCTAATGCGGCCTTCAGATTATTGATGATCAGTTTAAATCCGAGCACCGTGATACGCTTAGACATTTCATAGTAATCTTTGCCTGTTGCGCCCATACATACTTCCCATAAGTGAGCTATGCCGTCTAATGCGCCGTCTAGAGTTAAACTTTTAGGCGCACCGACAGTCACTCCGTAGTCAAAGACTGCCTTCGGCGGCGTTATCGCTTCATCTACGATTAGCTTTTTCTGGCCTACTAGGGGATCTGTAATGTTCGAGTATTTAGTCAAGTGGGCAGCTGAGCTCGCAGCTGTCTGAACCGCGATCATAGGCTTCAATTCTCTCCCCGTTGCCTCTTTCATCTTCGTCACCATCCCCGTTCCAAAGTATGGATCAATCATGCCGGCGACGTCCCATCCAACTCCAAGCGTCTCAGAAACCTCTGAAGGCTTATACGTTGTTAACACGATCGCTGCTTTCACCCCGTCTATTGTGCTTCCCCCTCCAATCGCTATCACACTGTCAGGTTCATAATTAGATATCTGCAATGCTATTCGATAGAGGTCTTCCCGTGGACAGTTAGGCCTCGCTCCGCGGATAATATTATAGGAGACCCCTTCCTTTTCGAGGGAATCCATGATTCTCTTCAAGTGCTTTTGAGCCCATTTGGAGCTGCTTCCAACCAGAAGGGTCTCATCGCCGAAGTTCTTTGCGGCTTCCCCAACCTTTTCGAGAACGTCAAGTCCAAAGACATAGGCGTCTTTTTTCCATTCCTCCAAAAGCTTACGGGCTTCTTCTTTCTCACTCATCTTTCTCATAAACCTCCATTCCTACAGAATCAACCAGCATCAAATTCACCTGCTGTTCAGCATAGAAGGAATTCTAATCGGGAAATATAAAAACGTTAAGCACTATTTGTCTCTTTTGGTAACTGTGGGAAGATCCATTAGATCTCTCCTCCGAAGCAGATAAGTCAAAAAACCTAAAAGACCACGGTTACTATGAAATAAGAATGAAGGAGATGCTCGTAGTTGTCTGATCGGAAGAAGGTTTACGTAACTCGAGAGCTACCAGAAGACGCTATGAAACTCTTGAAGTCCAAATTCGATGTTGAAGTTTGGCAAGAAGAGATGCCTCCTCCCAAAAGCCTCCTGAAGGAGAAGGTGAGGGAGGTAAACGGGCTGATCTGCCTCTTAACAGAACGAATAGACAGGGAGGTCATCAATGCTGCTGGCCCCCAATTTCGCGGGATAAGCCAGGTAGCCGTAGGCTTCGACAACATCGACGTGGAAGCCGCTACGGAGAAGGGGATCTACGTGACGAACACGCCTGGAGTTCTAACGGAAACAACGGCTGACTATGCTTTCGCCCTTCTAATGGCTGTTGCCAGAAGAATCGCTGAGGCAGATAAGTACGTTAAATCTGGAAAGTGGAAGGTTCCCTGGGGCCTCATGATGCTTCTCGGCCAGGATGTTTGGGGGAAGACCATAGGAATAATAGGCATGGGCAGAATAGGCTCAGCTGTGGCGCGTAGAGCAAAAGGAATGAACATGAAGATACTCTATTATGATGTGGTGAGAAACGAGAAGGCGGAGAAAGAACTCGGCGCCGAGTACGTAGACCTCGAAACCTTGCTGAAAGAATCAGACTTCGTAACGATCCATGTGCCGCTTTTGCCTTCAACCCGTCATTTAATAAACGAGGAGAGGCTTAAGCTGATGAAGAAGACAGCTTGCCTAATCAATACTTCCCGCGGCCCCGTCGTTGACGAGAAAGCCCTATACAAGGCGCTTAAAGAAGGATGGATCTGGGCTGCCGGGCTGGATGTCTGGGAGAAGGAACCAACCGATCCGGATAATCCTCTGCTTAAGCTGGGTAACGTGACGGCTTCGCCTCACATAGCAAGCGGAAGCATAGCGACCAGAACCAGAATGGCCGTTATGGCCGTGGAGAACATGACGGCTATACTTGAGGGGAAGGTTCCACCCAACTTGGTGAACAAGGAAGTCTTGAAGGTAAGACCGTCATCCAGTTAATTTCCTTTTTTCCTGCTTCATTTCCCTTTTTGAAATGAAGATTCTTTCTTCGGGTAGAATTGATTTCCTAAATGGCGGAGTAGAAAGAGGCCACAGATGAGTTTTATCTCTCGAGTTCTTCGATTCCCTCAATAGCCATAGCGAGGGAGGTTATGGTCCTATCGGGAATTATCTCTTCTTCTTTTAGGCCGCCTAGTTTTCTCGAGATCGAAATGAGCGAGTTAGGGTCGGATTCAGCTATTGTATCTCGTCCTTTTCGGGTTGAGAAATGTATCGCCTTGAAACCTGCGTTCTTGGCGCCCCACACGTCGCTTCTCAAGTTGTCTCCGATGTGAATGATCTCGGATGGTTTTACTCCTAATCTCCTTGCGGCCATACGGAATATTTCAGGATGAGGCTTCCGGATTCCAGCCTCGTCTGAGAAGATCATCACATCGAAGAAGTTTCCTATCCCCTCATCTTTAAGAAATTTCCGGAGGATAAACCCAGGCGTCCTTCCAACGTTACATATTAAACCGATCTTTTTACCGTGATCCTTCAACCACCGCAATAACTGCGGCGCGTCTGGGTTCAAGTATGGAGGCAACTCATAGATGGCTGAGACATACGCGGAACTCAACTCATCGAGCCATTCTTCCCTCAATGAGACTGAGCCGTCTGTTGCTGCTTTAATTATGAAACGAATCTGGTCGAGATGGGTAACCTCTCTGTTTTTCTCCCATACGGTGAGAAGCCAAGGAGTCATCGCCTTCAAGACTGAAATCAGCCGGTCAACGGAGATTTTAACTCCGAACTTGCTTAGGGCTCTAGCGAGGTTTCTGCAACGGATGAGGTTTCTCTGCTCGTTTGCTCCATCCCGCTCTAGGAGTAGGGTCTCCCAGAGGTCGAGAGTCACCGCTTTAATCTCGGGTTTAGAATCATCCAACTCTGTGACCATACTTACATAGTAGCGAGCTGAAAAAATAAGGTATTCGCTGAAAACCTCCATAGGGAGAAGGAAAGAAACGAGAAATGCCCAAAAATGTTATCTTTCTTGAACAAAAAGGAAAAAGAGGAATTTCTATGTGCTTCTTCGAAGCTCCTCTAATCTTTTGTCAACATCGTCCAGTCCGAGACGTCTCAGCTCCTCAGATTTCGGTATGCCCTTCTCGTCCCATCCGATTGCCTCATAGTACTCGCTACGTGCCCTCTCGATCCTCTCCGGGTCAACAGCTTTACCCTTGTATGGTCCTTTCCTGAGCGGCTCATACCATCTCGGCGGGACATCATCATCCAGCTTCGGCTTCCATCTCACATCCGGTCCGCCTAAAAGCAGAAGGGTTCTTTGAATATGGATTATCCTGCGGGCTGTTGTTCCAAACCAGTCTTCAGGCGTTATCTTCCAGCCTGTCACTGCTTCTAGAAGGTCCCAGATGAGGTCTTGTGCTTCCGTATCGAAGAAGTTGAACCAGCAGAGGACCCCGGAGTCATAGAGGATGAGTCTTAGTTCGCTGTTTTCATGGTTGATTGGAAGCCGAGCGACTGACGTATGATCTCCTCCCTGAACTGAGCAAGGATAAGACTCATAGCCCGGATAGTCCTCTTCGCTTCTTATGCCGTGAGCTCCTATCCCTATGCCCTTCGCGACTACGGCGTATTTCAGCACGTCAACTCCTTTCAATTCGCTTATCTTCAAGGCAGCCCTGTAGGTTCCCTCAGCGAGAATGTTTCCGATTCCGCGTCTTTCAGCTATCATCCTAGCCAGCGAAGCGAAGGCTTCCACGTTTCCCCATTTCAGATCTAACCCGTCGAGGTCATCCTTTGTGAGTATGCCCCTTTGATAGAGCTCACCTGCAAATCCAAGCACGTTTCCAGTCTGTATCCCGCAGAGACCGAGATCATCTATCAGAGCCGTCATGTAAACGTTTCCTTCAGGAGTGAATATTCCGAGGTTAGTCCCAAGGTAGGCTTGGTTCTCATAGTCAGGATTGTCAGTTATCGCGCCTTTAAATGGACCGGACTTGATAACCGCGATTTTCAGACATGTCTTTGGACATCCAAAGTCTCCCCAGTATGGCTTAACCCATATCCTTTCAAACTGATCTACGCCGAAGCTCTTCTCGTCATGCCACTCCTCCTGCCAGTTCCATACAGGCTCGGAGCTGGAGTTCACGCCGACGTCATACCCGAGGTATCCGGTTCCCCATCGTCTGAAGACGGTTCTCTTAAAGTTTATCTTTAATAGTTCATCTGTGACCTTCAATGTTCTTTCCATATCGTCAACATCCGGCAGTGGACCTGTTCCCTTCGCAACGACAGCCTTTAGCTTCTTTGAGCCCATGACAGCTCCGTATCCGCCGTAGCCAGCTGCATGAACCCACTTAGCCGCAACCACTGCTAAGCGGGATTTATTTTCTCCTGCTGGGCCAATATAGACGGCGGATGGGTCCTTCCATAATCCATGCTGCTTATATCGGCTTTCAAGCTCCTCTCTTCCCTCTTTAACTAGGATCTTTAATGTTTCCTTGCCGTCCTTTCCCCACATGTGACTTGCATCTTTAATCTCGACGTCTGAGTCCTTAATGAAGAGATACACGGGCTTCTCAGCTTCCCCCGTGAATATTATGCCGTCATACCCGGCGCATTTAAGATCGATAGCCAGCTCCGTCGCTAAGGTTGATCCGACGACGCCGTTGCTTTGAGGAGACTTACCTGAAACGCATAGTCTAACTCCAGGCGCGTAGCCTGTAAGCGGCCCGGTAAGCATAAGAAGGATGTTTTCAGGTCCTAACGGATCGACCGTTTCCCACTTCCCGCCGAGTCTATCCCAGAGAATCTTTACGGCTAATCCTCTTCCGCCGATATATTGCCGGAGAACTTCATCGTCGAATTTTAATTCTTTGATGCTTCCGGCTGATAGATCTACTTCGAGGAATTTTCCCGCGTAGCCTCTCATCTTACACGGCCTCCTCCCATTCTTCTCCATATAATTTACGGATCACGTTTCTCGTAATCTCCTCAGGGGTCTTAGCGAACAACTCAAAGGTAGGCGTATCCTCCCGCTTTATTATCTCAAGAGCGTACCATCCGCCCTCTGCGCATGCCTCGACGCATTTAGGCTTCCCGCCGCAAAGGTCACAGATCACGGCGTAATTCTCAGTTGGATGCATGTATGGGATCTTACCTGGGCATGCCTCAACGCATCTTCCGCAGGCTGTGCATTTCTCCTTATCAACGATCACGGCTCCAGTCTGCCTATCGATGGATAATGCATCCGCTGGACAAGCATCGACGCATGGATAATCGCTGCATTGAACGCAGAGATGAGGAATCTCTACGCCGGGAACAAGCATGAAGACACGTACTCGGGAAGCTTCCGGCCAGATTTTTCCTTCATGGCTTAGCGAACAGACGATCTCGCATCTTCTACAGCCAGAACATTTCGAATAATCCCTTGCGATCCATATATGTTCAGTCTCTGACATTCTATTCTCCCCAGATTCTGAAAAGAGCGATCTTTAGGAAATAATAGTTGTGCTACTTGCATTTTATTTTTTTGGCGAAGTTTAAGGCGAATCTTCGCAATGGCAAATATGAAGAATCTTTCGAACATCTTTTATTGCCGGAGATAACTAGTAAACAGATGACCTGTCATGATTGAGTTGATAGAGAGTTGCATATCAAAATTCGGGGAAGGCTACGTGGAGATGCGTGGCCACAGCCGGAAAGTCTTCTCAGTCACTGTGAAGGATGGGCAAGTTGAAAGGATTACCCGCGGATTAAACAGGGGGGTCTGTTCAAGGATTTTAATAGATGGAAGCTGGGGATTCTCTTCGACAACAATCATTAATAAGCAGAACTTATTGAGGCTTTTAAAGGACGCTGATTCGTTAGCTAAGTCTTCGAAGCCTGTGAAGAAACGTTCCGTCAAGATCGCTCCCGTTAAGCCTCACATAGACAAGTATGAAACCTCGATGAAGAGAGATCCGAGAAAGGAAGAGCTAGAAATCCTAGTTGAGGACGTTTTAGAAGCTGATAATGAGGCACATGGCTACTCGAAGAATGTAGTCTCCACCTCTATCAGCCTATCTGTAATTGATGATGAACTTTATTTTGTGAATTCTGAAGGGGCACAGATCAGGCAGAGAATCGTCAGATGTTTTGGAGGAGCTTCCGTAATCGCAAAGTCGAATGGAAAAATAGCGTCGGCATATGAGAGCATCGGGGGGCAGACTGGACTTGAAATCTTTGAAGAGACGCCTATAAGGGAGGCAGCGTTGGAAGCTGCGAAGAGAGCTGTTAGGATCGTTCCTAAACGAGTCGTTCCAGGGGGCTACTATAATGTTGTCTTGGAGAACCGAATCGTTGGGCTTTTGGCTCATGAAGCTGTGGGACATACTGCAGAGGCAGATTTAGTCTACGGTGGGAGCTTTTTGTCGAATAAGGTAGGTCGGAAAATAGCGTCGGAGATGATAACTCTGGTCGATGACGGCTTATTACCATCTGGATTTGGAACGATGAAATATGACGATGAGGGAACCCCCACCGGGAGAACCGTGATAATCGATAAGGGCGTAGTGAAAGGATTCATGCATTCCCGTGAGACAGCCAGTCAGTTCGGGGTTGCCCCGACTGGTAACGCTAGGGCTTGGAGCTTCGAGTTTGACCCGATCATCCGCATGAGGAACACTTACATTGAACATGGAGATTGGACTCTTGAAGAACTGATAGAAGACGTTAAAGAGGGATATTTCCTGAGAGGCGGAGGCGGCGGACAGGCTGACTTCAATGGGGAATTCATGTTCACTATACAGGAAGCTGTGAAGATAGAGAATGGGGAGCTCAAGGAGTCTTATCGAGGCGCAGCGATCAGCGGAAACGCCTTTGAGGTTCTGAACAAGGTTAAGGGCGTAGGAAAAGACTTCGCTATGCGTGTCGGGATCTGCGGTAAGGAACAGCCGAATTACGTTGGAATAGGGGGGCCAAGCCTTAATACGGAACTGTTGGTGGGGGGAAGCTAGAAATGATAGGCTTAATTGAGGCAGCTGAATGTGCCGTTAAGGAATGTGAAAGATTGGGCGCTGATGAAGCGGAAGGATTCACGCAGAAACAGCGAACAGTTGAGATAGTTCTAGAACGAGGGGAAATCCAAAATGAAAGAACGAAAACTCAGCAGGGAATAGGCATACGGGTGATAAAAGATAAGAAGCTCGGGTTTGCCTTCGCGTCGACACTAAACCAGCAGGTCGTTCAGGAGACCTGCAGAGACGCATTCAAGCTCGCCGGCGTATCACCTGAAAATCCAGATTGGGTTTCCCTTCCTCCTCCAAGGAAGATTCCCCCGGTTCCAGAGGGCCTCTATGATGATGAGCTGGCCAGCCTCACCCCTGACGAGGTGCTTGGTATGGTTATAGGGGGCTATGAGGCTGTTAAGGGAGTTGATCCTAGGGTCTCAATTGATGATGGCAAGCTCTCGATATTTTCAACGGAAGTTGCCATATCAAACTCGCATGGAATAAGCCTTGAAGGCAAAGGAACAGCTGCATCTTTCTTCTTGGTCTGCGTAGCGAAGGAAGGAGGGGAGACCTCGAGCTTTGCATATGAGTATGAAGTCTCAAGAACATTAAGGGGGTTTTCAACTGAAAAGGTCGGTGAACTCGCAGCTAAAAAGGCCTTGATGTCTCTGGGAGCTAGAAGGGTGGAGCCCTTTAGAGGCGAGGTTCTTTTAAGCCCAGATGTTGCAGCTGAGGTTCTCTTTGGACCTGTTGTAAGCAGCGTGAATGCGGATAATGTGCAGAGGGGGAGAAGCCTCTGGGCTGACATGATAGGTGAGAACGTCTCAAATAGGAATTTAACGGTGAGCGATGACGGTTTGCTTCCCTACGGGTTGGGTTCTTCTCCCTTCGATGCTGAGGGGGTGCCTTCTCAAAAAACATTGTTGATCGATAATGGCATTCTTAGAAACTTTCTTTACGATTCCTACACGGCGAATAAGGCGGATACTGAATCCACTGGAAACGCGGCTAGAAATAGCTATTCAAGTTTACCTTCAATCTCAATATCGAATCTTCTCATAGAGCCGGGAACGAAGAGCTTTGATGATCTGGTTTCAGAAATAGACAGGGGAAT
>Ga0180301_10001762_pt1 | contig 16968 bp, 33 predicted proteins | sample GuaBasSediGuay16_FD_121797 | JGI IMG/M metagenome (GOLD analysis project Ga0180301, IMG submission 121797) | Subseafloor sediment microbial communities from Guaymas Basin, Gulf of California, Mexico - Guay16, Core 4569-2, 12-15 cm | ecosystem: Environmental > Aquatic > Marine > Hydrothermal... | reverse complement strand
TTGCAGGGGAGAAGGCTTGAGTTTTCAGAGCTCGTGACTTGGATTTTTGAGGCTCTTGGCATGGTTTTCAGAGGCTTTTAGCACTGTTTGAGGGCATTCAAAATTTTTGTCAGAATTACTCTAGGAGATTTCCAGGTTAGTAGAAATCGGGAGTTTACCAGGTAGAAGGGGGGTGTGGGGGTATCCTCAGCTAATCCGAGAAAGTTTACGGTATGGAGGGCCTAAAATACTCTTGCCACAGATGACACATCTCCAGCTAGAGTAGTACCTAACATATCCCTCCCAGACATGCTTAGTGATCCTACCACACTGAGGACAAAAAAGCATTTTTTCTGTTATTTCTGGTACTAGGACTTCTTCCTCCATAAGTAGCACCCTAAACCTTCAGATGGTATCTTATAATATTAAGCCTATCGCAAGTCTCATGCAGCTCTGGCCTATCTAAGGCATAAACTACCATCTTCTTAATGGGTTTTCTAGGCCTATAGGTCCTATTGAACCAGTCTGCATAACCCTCTAACTGGCCTATTGCTGAGTACTTTAGTCGGACCTTGAACTCTATAATGTAAACGAATTCATCAGTGTAGCAGACTGCATCTATCCTGTGCACATAGGGTATTGCCATCCTCCAGTACTGCTCAGGCATCCTCTCAAACCACTCCCAAGTCTCCTCAGTTGGCAAGTACACATCGAAGTAATAGAGGCCAGGCAAGATAGCTTTTCTTACAAATTCCCTGGCTAAGAATAGCTCCATAGGTCTAAAGTGTCTAAACCAGATTTTATCAACTAGTAGAGGCCCAGTTTTCTCATTTACCTCAAATGGGCCTATTGCGAACTTAATTAGGAAATCTGCGATTTCAACCATTCTTTACCCCTCGGTGTTATTCTCCATTCATTCATTAGTATCCATGTAAGTCCTGGCACAAATCTCTTTACTGCCTCATGCTTAACTAATTTTCTCCTCTCCAAGTCATATAGCTTATTCCTCACTACCATGTAATGTGCTCCGATTTTGTCTGCTATTCTTCGTGTATTTAGCCCAGGTTCTTCTAGGAGGAGTTTGAGAATTTTTATAGCTAGAGTATTCTTCTGCGGTCCTGCCATATCAATAATTACAAACTCCCCCTTACATACTTATTTATTTATTTACTACAAAGTATATAAACGAGTAGTGAATTGATAATATTAGTGCCTTAAAAATACCTTGTTGAGGTGGTAAGATGGTAAAGACAATTGGAGTTGAAAGAACGGTTAAAAAGTGGTTGGCTAGAGCTAGAGTAGCTAGACCAGACTATGAGGAAGGTGTTAAAGCACCAAAGGAGCCATGGGAGCCAAGGACTATTGCAGCCAAAGAAACCTACAAAGCAGCTGTTACTGCTCCAGATGTGCCAGAGTTGTTTGTCAGGGGAGTAAAGAGGGCAGGAAATGCTAGATGGCAGGATATGTCCCTTAAGAAGGGGGCAGACCGATATACTCCTGGAGTTGAACTTTCTCAAGACTACTACAGAGGTCAAATGGCTGACATTCTAGGAGTTATTGAAAGAATAACACTACCAGCCAGAGCACCAAGGGGAGATGTTAGAAACCTGGACAGGGTAAAGAAGATTTTCGAGGAACTACATGGATGGAGGCTAGCCAAGAGAACTGTAGCCTCATCCAAGTAAACCTTTATTTATTTATTATGGAATTTGGAAAAGGTGAGGTGTAGATGAAGAAATACCTACTCGATAAAATCTTTAGTGTAGGCACAACTTATAGGGCTGAGGAAGATAAGGCATATGTAATTACTAAGGCAGGTACTGACAGTTCTAGCCAGGCAAGTATTAAAGTAGCAGGCACACCAGTTTTCTACACCATAACAGATATTGCCCCTAAGTACAAAATAGGGACTAACTTGCTAGGTCCTATGCACTTGGGCAGTAACTTTATTGTAGTACCTCCTAGCAAGACACTAGAGTTTACTGGAGCTAGTGGTAGTGAGTTCAGGCTAATAGGAGAAATTATAGAATTAGAGGCAGGAGAGGCTATTACTCCTGACTTGGCAAGTAGGTACACTGAGCAAGGTAAGAAGTTCTTGAGCTATGAGAGTGGTACTTACTCCCATGGTGCGGATACTGCATGGACGGCAGGAGATGAGAATACTGTTATAGAGGCTACAGTACCAAGTGGGGAGAAGTGGCTTATTAATAACCTATTCCTAGGGAAAGTTGATAATGTCAGTGGGGGACTAAGCCAGGGACAATTTGCATTCAGGATCTATGTAGATGATAAGCCATTTGACTTGGTAGAGACTTCCATGGGTAAGAAGGGTATAGATGTAATGAGCTGCTACTTACCTCCGAATACAACTAACAACATGGAGCCATTTACTCTAGAGAAGATGCCTATAGAGCTTACCAGTGGTAGGACACTAAAGGTAACATGCATTAATGTGAGTGGCTCAGATATTAGCCCAACTTCAGGAAATAGCTTAGATGTCACTTGCTATGTAGTGAAGGAAATAACTTATGTGTAAGTGAAGTAAAGGAGGGGATAAGACATGGCATTCAAATTTTGGAAGACATTTGAGCATGATAGTATAAGTGCTGGTAGTTCAGTTAGTGGTAGCTGGTATGCTGATGACAACTATGTTATCAAGAGGATACATGTAATCAGTAAAGACGGTACTACTCTCTACAATAGTACACTGTACTTTAAGATTTCAGATAAAGTGTACACCAGGGAGAAAGTGCCTGTAGCTATCCTAGGGAAGGACCAAGAGACTACTACGGAGGTTAATATTTCATTCACTAAGGGAGAGAAATTAGACTACACCTTTTCCAATAATGAGACTTCTGCAGTGAGCATATTCATAGTATTAGAAGTACACACAGCATAAGCTAATGGACATATCACAGAAAGCCATATAAGTTGGGGTTTAATTAGGGGGTAATGTCATGGTAAGCTACCAAGTAGACCAGATTATGGATAGGCTAGAAATTAGAGATACTGCCGTACATCAGACAGATATTAGTGATTGTAGAGAGTTTACCATCGCAACCTTCTTTATTATTAATGAGACTGACCAGGATGCTACTGTTCAGATTAAAGGTAATGCTGAGGCTACATTTGCTGGTTCTGTGAATATTGGTAGCAGCATTACCGTATCTGCAGGTTCTACTGAGAGTAGAACACTTACCCCAGATACTACTGGATGGCTACCATTTTACATGGCTACGGTACAGTTTTCTACTGCTCCTACTACTGGGGCAGTTAGTATTAAAGTACTGAAGAGGTAAAGTGAGGGACAACTTAAAGAATATAATAGTAGAGGAGATTAGGCAGGTAGTTAGAGAAGAGCTAGACGCAGCTAAGTTAACCATAAAGGCTAGGGATGCCAAGACCTATAAGTACGGTAGTGTTACTGATGATGGTACAGGTACTACTGCCACAATATGGACACCTGCATCAGGTAAGGCAGTTAGAGTAAGTGGTGCGGTAGTTAGTGCTACTGCTGCCTGTAGTGTTGAGCTTAGATTTGGTACTACAACATTCACTAGGTTAGAATTTAATGAGAAGAGAGCAGTACCCCTCTATTTGCCCTATGATATCAAGGGAAGTGTAGATGAGCCAATAGTAATATACGCTCTAACTGGCTCAGGGGTGTCAGAAGTCACGGTCTATGTTACAGTGATAGGTGAAGAGGAGTAGATGAGGAAATAATTATATAGTAGCATGGACTAATACTATTTATGGAGAAGACTGAGCAGCTACTGCCAGGGATAATTAAGCTACTTATGGATGTAGGGGAAATAAAGAAAGAGCTAGAGAGATTGAGGAATGAGGTAGCCATGTTGAAAGCTAGGCAGTTAAGTAGTACTGAGAAGAGCACATATATAGAGCATGATAAGATCACTGTAGGGACTGAGCCAACATTAATACTAGAGATTAAGGAGGACAGGATAGATGCCGTAGTAAAGAACTTAGGTGATGGGAAACTATATGTGGGAGGTACACCTAGAGTGAGTGTAGGGGAAGGTTTTGAGCTAGAAATGGGAGCTGCTTTAAAGCTAGAAGATTATAGAGGAGAGTTATGGGGTGTGTCTGATACGGGATGTGATGTTAGGATAATCGAGTTAATTAAGTAGGTAAAGGTGTGGGGATATGGCTGCTATAGTTTATGTAAGGTCTGCTAGACCTGCACCACATAACCACTCTGAGGCAGACCAAATTCCAGTAGTCACAGATGGGATTGAGGATGGGGCTATTACTACAGCTAAACTGGCAGATACTGCAGTTACTACTGCTAAGATTGCTGATGGTGCAGTAACTCCTGCTAAGGCTAGTGCAGAGTTAAAGAGTAAGATGTACATGGGAGATGAAACTGAGGTTAGTGTTACTGGGACTACTGAAACTGAGCTTAAGCAGTTCTTATTTGTCCAGGATGGGCCTATGGGCACAATAAACAGCTTCTATGTACAGGCTACTCTTAAAAGCTCATCCTCTACTGCTACAGCATCCCTTAAGATATACATAGACGATGAGACTACACCTAGGCTAACTCTAAGCACTACCAGTACTGACTACGCTCTTCAGACTGGATATTTTGATGTAAGTGACCTCACTAGTGGTATCCATACCATACACATCAAACTGGCATCTGATACTGCAACAGAGACGGCCTATAACTACCTACTAGAGTTTTATGCTAGGTAAGTAGGGGGTGCAAGCTGTGACAATAAAGCCAGTGTTAGTGAGAGCTAAGTATTTGCCTCAAGTAGTTAGCTTTAAGTTTGGGGCAGAGGGCAGTAGCACTACGAGTACTAGCTATGTTGTTATTGCTGATAGTGATATTGCCTTGGATATGAGTGACTATAGAGGTCCTAATGGTAAGCTGTACCTAAAGTTTATAGCTCACATCTATAATGATAGTTCTGGGGAAACTACTTATGTAAGGATATACAGGCAGGATGCAGGGACTGCAGTATCAGGTACAGAGCTTAGTGGCACTGGAGCAGGATGGACCATAGCAGAGAGTGATTGGGTAGATATGAGTAATGAGAGTGGTAGTGAGAGCTATCAGATACAAATGAAGGTTACTGGAGGTACTGGCATGTACAACTCTGCTATAATGATATTGAGCCCTTATAAGCTCTGGTAGAGAGGTGTATGCCTTGGAAAAGAAACCTAGAGTTGGCCAGTACATGACTGTTACATTCTCCCAGAAGGGGGGAGGAGAGAGAGTACACTATGCTATTTACAAGCTATTTAAGGCTGCTGTCTTTACCTTAGGCAAGAGACTTAAGGCAAAGGAATATAAGGAAGTTGGGGATCCTGTAGATAGAAAGTTTATCTTATCGATTGCTAAGGTCTGAAATGGCCATCTGTGAGCCCTTCACAAAAGATGAATGGGACTACCAAATAAAGGTTAGGAGAGTTATTAAAATCCCCAAGGAGCTAGAGGAGTTGGATGTTATTATCTTCCACTGTCCATTTGACCTAATATTCTTAGAGAGGTTGGATAAGCCAAGCATACTTTATAATCACAGGTCCGCAAGGCCTTATACCTTTATGTTTAAGGAAATTCTAAAGTATATTGACCCTCTGAGGAGAGAAGTAGTAATTAAGGATGACTCTTACATTATTGAGCAGCACAAGTACCTGTACAGCCTTGCTGATGTGATTTTAAGTAATTCCAAGTTCACTCAAGGTATCCTGAGGAGTGTATTTGGTGTTGATAGTTATGTCTGCTATCCCCCTGTAGATATTAAGAAGTTTAGACCTGCTAGGAGACCTAGGAGAGACTTCTTCTTTTCTGTGCAGAGGGTAGAGTGGCAGAAGAGGATAGACTTGCAGATTAAGGCATTTAAGGGACTTAAGGAGAAGTTAATCATAGCAGGTAGTAGGGGCGGAGATAAGGATGAGTATATATTGAGGTTATGTGAGGACCTACCTAATGTAGAATATGTAGGCAGGATTAGTGATGATGAGTTAGTGTGGTATATGCAGAATGCTAAGGCAGTGCTGCAGACTGGCTACTATGAGGATTTTGGCCTAGTACCTGTAGAGGCTCTAGCATGTGGTACTCCTGCTATAGTTGTTGATGAGGGAGGGTTTAAAGAGACTATCCATAGCTCACACTTAGGAGTGAGGGTTAAGAGACCATACATAAGTAATTTGAGGAAGGCTATTAGGACCTTTAGTATTGATGCTTATGACCCTAAGGAGCTAAGGGAGGAGGCTAAGAAGTACAGCATGGAGAGGTTTAGGAAGGAAATGGATAAATATATCAGACTGGCTATTACTAGACATGAAGAGAAGAAACTGCTATGTAGATGCAGAGACAGGGTTAGTAATTAGGGAAATTAATTATGATGACCCTAGTGATGCCTTCGCAGATATAAGGATAATTAGTGACTGGGTAGAGCTTTATAGCAGATATTTTGGTAAGCATCCTTTATTTACTGTGTATTTTCAGATAGGTACATCTGAGAGGGCAGATTTATTAAGGAGTAGGTTTAACCTACCAGGTGTGGGAGAGGTAGAGCTAAAGGTCTATGCTATTATCTATAACGGTACAATAATTAGTACTCCTGGTGTATTCCTTAAGGACGATGAGGCATACATAAACCTAGGAACTAAGAAGGCATTTGTCTATAAGTATCCTGAATGCCTAGCAGCATTAATCAGGTACTTTAAGAGCATAGGGAAGAGGAAAGTGTATTACTTTCATCATGGCAAGATAGATAGGAAGCACATATCGAAGTTCCTTAAGAGGTTAGTTATGAATATGCCACACCAAGCCGATATGGAGCTCTGGGAGGTAGATTTATGATAGACCTGTTATTGGTAGATTTACCCCTGAGGCTAAATTATGTAGCCCCACTTAACCTAGCTATCCTGAAGAGTATAGCCACTTCTATGGGCCTTAATGCTAAGTGTATTGACCTAAGCCATAAGTACAATAGTAAGTACTATGAAATCCTGTGGGAGGCTCTTAGACAGGAGGTTAATAAGTACTGTAGTGCGTTTAGAACAGTGAGTAAGGTAGTGTACTCAGTAGAGAAATTAAGTGAAAGTAGAGAGCTAGAAGAGTTGGCAGAAGAGATAGCTAATGAGATTAATAGATATGATGCAAGGGTAGTTGGGATAACTACTAGAGCAGATAGTGTGTACTTGGCTATTAAAGTAGCTCAGTTAGTTAATGCTAAAGTAATCCTGGGAGGTCCAGGAGTGCTATTTAGCCATGAGTACTTAAAGAAGTATCCAGGAATTAATGCCATATTTGTTGGGGATGCAGAGGATACTCTACCGATTTACCTACCTGATATAGTTAATTTTAGTGAGAGTTACGGTACTATATTTCCTCCTAAACCTTATGACTTCAGTAGGCTCATAATCCCTGATTACAGTGATTTTGACTTGAGCAAGTATAGACTAATTGGTATAGAAACGCAGAGAGGATGCATTAATAAATGTAAGTACTGTAGTGCCAGGTACTATCCATATGGTCCAGTAAGGCTAAAGCCTATAGAGTACATAGACAAGGAGTTAGAGATCCTAAAGCAGTGGGGTAAGGATTTTTTTCTCTGTGATAACATTAGTAATGTCAGTAAGCATAGGATGATAGAAATATGTAAGGTATTCTATAAGCATGGCTGCAAGTTCCATGCCGAGCTAGTACCTGATATTGATATGGAATTAGCTGAGTGGCTAAGCAAAGTGGCTGTTAAGATTACCCTAGGGATTGAGAATTTAAGTAATGGTACTATAAGGCTTATGGGCAGACCTTATACATGGGATAAGATTAAGAGGAGCTTACTAGCACTTAAGAAGTATAATGTACCTGTGCATGGGATGTTTATTTTTGGATTTCCTAAGTCTAGCTTAGCAGGGTGTGTACTAACTCTACTGAGGCTATTAAAGTATGGGGATTTATTCAGTAGTGTAGCCTTAGGCAGCTACATCCTAACCTATGGTAGCTATGTGCATAAGCATCATGAGGAGTACGGGATTAAGATATTAAGGGAGGGAGAGCAAGAGGCTATACTTAATTGCCTACCATTCAGGCAGGGTAGGTGGGAGGAACTTAAGAATAAGGTTAAGAAGTTCCTGGTAGATATTGTAGAAAATTATTTCTTAATGCAAGGTAAAGTATATTACTGGAGGATATGAGGATAGAGTACATATTTAAGGTAGTTGGGGAGATAGACAGGCTTAGAGATACTAAGAAAATTCAGGCATTAGAGGAAGAGCTTAAGAGCATAAGAGAGTTTGGTAGGTTCAAAATAGTTAGTATAACATTCATGTCTCAATTCCTAGTAGTTCTGGTAGATTTTGAGGACATTACTAAGTTGGATAGGAGTTCTGAGATGGTGATAGATGCATTTGCTGGAGCTATAGTATATGCTCTAGGGTGTAGGGTTAGGTACAAGCTATATGAAGTGCATGGTGTTACTAGGAGTTTGATTTATCACATAGATTGGGAGAAAGGCAGTTATGAGTAGAGACCGAAAAGTATATATATAGGGGGTGTATAGGGTATATATAGGTGGTGACTGCCATGGAGGTAGAGGAAGTAGAGAAGTTAATAGCAGCAAAAGAAGAAGAGGTAAAAGAGGATTTTAGGGAACTTAGGAAGTACCTGAAGAAGAAGGACTACAATTTCTCATTGACATGGGCAAATTCTTTAGTAGAGGACCTAACTATTTTGCATTTCCTCGAAGTATTAAAGTTCCGACTTGAGGTTAAGGAGGTGTGAGCCATGAGGTATCCTAAGGAGTGCTATGCTGCATTAGAAAGGTATGAGAAAAAGACAGGCAGGAAGTTAAAGGGTAAAGCTAGGAAGAATTTTCTTAGGAATCTCTATACCATGATGATAGAAGTAAAGAAGCTGTGTAGGCGGAGAAAATGATAGTAAAAGTTACTAGGAGGGCTGAGGACAATAGGCCAATAATCTTAGTTAAGATGGGGGAGAAGAGCAAGAGGTTTGTATGGCTTAACTGGGATGAGGTAGATGACTTCATTCTAGAACTGCAGAGGGCTAAGGAGGAGTGTAGGAAGGCTTATGATGAGTGGGCAGGGAAGGGAGAGAAGAGGGAGGTAACTATGAGGTACAAATGGATAACATGCCCTATATGCGGGAGGCACACATTTAGGTACAGCAGGAGGAAGAGGGCTAGCTACTGTGCTTACTGTGGCTATGAAATTAAGGAGGAGGATTTTAGGAGGGCATTACAAGAGGAGGAATGAAGATGTTTAAGAAAAAGAGGATGAGTGAGGAGGAAGTAGCTAAGAGATATGACAAACTAATAAGGAAGACCTATAAAGAGATAGTAGAGTTAGTAGGGGCACGAGCTGGATACCCAGATGTGAATGCACTTGAGGGCAGTGGGCTAGTGAGCTTAGGGATCTTTACCCTAATAGTAGGGTTAATAGAGCTCCATACAAGGATTACTAAGGCCTTTATAGAGAAGGCTTTAAAAGAGATAAAGGAAGGAGAGGGAAGGAAATGAGAAAGAGCGATCTGTTCGAGCTTAGGAATAAGGTACTCGAGATTCAAGATGTACTAGTAGATATGGAGATTAAGGTCTGGGACATACTTGAACTGATAGAAATAGTTAAGAAGAAGAAAACTGACTTGGTCCAAAAAATAGATAAAGAACTAAAGGATTAGGTAGGTCCCTAAACCTTATTCTTTTCTTTCTTTATTCTTCCTCTTCTCTGTAGATGTAACTCTTAGCTTTCCCTATGAGCCATGCTATAAAGGCAAAGGCCATGCCAGCAAATACTAGAGTACCTGCATCTATGCTGAGGACATTCTCTATTACTTGCACTAGAGGGGTCCAGTCCATAGTACCACCTAGATAGAAATAGGTAGCCTGAGTTTTTAAAGTTTTATCTGGTACTTTTAAAGAGTAACTGCTTATTTACTACCTGGATAGTGCTTTAGGAAGTTCTCTAATGCAACTAGTATAGCTATGCCTATAGTGGTCCATTCTGGAGTTGGTACATTAGCCCCTCCTAGCCACTGTGCTACTGCAGTTATACCTGCGTAGATGAATATCTTAACAGCCTTCCATAGGGTTATTTCAGGTTTGTACTCTTTCTTTTCTTTTGGCATGGCTTACCACCAGGGTTATTATTATTAATAATGCGGTATAGGTCTTTAAGCTTTTGCTCTACCTTGCCGAGCCTATAGACTACCATGAACTGAGAGCCGAGGACTGCAGAGATGACTGCTAGCTCTATTGGGTCCATCTTACTAGGCACCTCACTTTAGTGTTATTTGATTTACTGAGATTAGGTAAGGGTAACACTTTGGGAAATATCCACTCCGGTATGCTCCGGTTAGTACATGTATTTTATTAACGGAGTTATCAGTCCAGGCTTTTATATAAACTGTGTAGTCCCCAGGAGTTAAGTACTCCCATCCATATAATACTGCTTTCATAATAGGAAGCCAACCTGTCTGTGTCGTCATGTACACATGAGTATCTAGTAGTTTACCATCTCTGTACAAATCAATATAGTAGTAACTCGTAGCTGATGTCCCTGCATAGATTATATAAGAAGTTGTAGCTACTATAAGTACCCATCCAGGTTTAGATATAGTAAACGGCCTCGATGCTACAGTTACGGGAGTTGTACCAGAGGCACTCTGTAGTTCATAATATATGTCATCTATAGTAGTATTATAGCTGTCACTATATCTAGCATCAGTTATTAATTCCCTATATGGCTTACCTGGAGCTCTTATGAACCTAGGTAGTCCCACTAGGTCTCACCTATATAATGTATCTTCTGGTCCGCACTAGAGCTTATAGCATATAATATACTAGGATCCTTAAGATATAAAGTAATTGCCTCTCCTGCATTAAGCCTAAATCCTGTAGTGGTAGTTACTGAGCTATCCCCTATGTACACAGCATCAGTATTATCATTATCTGCCTTTATGGTAATGCTCCTAGCCTCAGTTACTGTAGTTATCTGCACTGCACTAGTGCCTACTGATACCTGGCCGTAGAAAACTCCTAGACCTCTAAATTCTACCGCACTTACCTTCCTGAATTTAGCACTCATTTACGGCCTCCCCATGGATAGTACATGAATAAGGTAGTCATGCCACATTTAGGGCATTTATATCTAGTAGTTTCTAATGGCACTTCTTCCTGATGCCCACAGTACTTGCATCTTACCACTTTAGTAGTAATCTTCTCAGTGTGCACTTTCCTAAGTACGGCTTCTATTAATGCTGTACCTAAAGCTGGCTCATCTCCTAAATGAGTTATAGATATAGCATAAGTGTGTTCAGTACTTAAAGTGGGGTCAAAATCACTAATCTTAGTTAGCCCTATCTCCTGCTCAAAATAGACATCAAACGGTACTACATGTAGATTACTATCCAAATTACCATCAACATACTCCCTGCCTATATAGGGCTCACTACTGCTACCCCATATCTTTATTACCTCGAAATCATACCCCACTGGTATTGTAAACGGCATTTCTAGCCCAGTCTCAACATCTATTAAATACCTTGTTTCCCCTGGCTCCATGGGAGGTATTACCCATGGAAAATCAGAGCTTTCCGTGTCTCCAGTTAGCATAAAAATCTTAAACTTCTCATCAGTACCAAGTTGGTACTTCTTAATAGTATAAGCTCTGAGTATCTGCAGGGAATAGTCTGGTAATGTGACTACCATCTAGACACCTATAAGCTTACTAATTAGCTCTACAAAGTTCTTAACTACATCCCAGGGGAAGGCTACTATGTAGTCCTGGGCCTCTATGCGGATTATAAAGGTATGCTCGAATAGCTCACAGTTATTGTAGCCCTTAATGATTAGGTTACATGGTACTTCTGGGCATATCCAGTTTATGTTATCTACTATTATTTCTCCATTCCCCTTATGCCACTGCCCTTCAGTCTCTGGGCTTATTTGTTCGATACCGTAGAATATAGCTACTCCTGCCTGGCTAAATTGGCCTGGTCTAGTCTGTACTTCTATTCTGGTAATTACCTTTTTCTCTATTGTTACTGTAGTCTCTACAGGGTTATCAGTAGTTGTGTTCGGAGGTACTGTTAGTTCTACTTGATATAATGCCATATTTAGGGGCTAGGCAGAGCTCCTAGGCACCCCCTCGGAGGAGATTGGTACATCTAACCTACTGCCTAGCTTTCCCCTACTCCTTAGGCTCTTCAGGTTCTGGAGGATTTGGTACTGGCTCTACCATGTAATTTATGTAGCATTACTGCTATTAATTTTTTACTGAGGCTATTCTACATGCTTAGCATTTATGGTACCGCACTTAGGGCATGAGAATATTAGGTACTTATAGCTGTAGTTAGTAGCCTCTTCAGGTGGTATTAAGTCCTCTCTCCCTAGCTTAGTACCGCACATGCTGCATATAGTATTAACTGGCCTGAGAGTGTAGTAGTTCTCCTTAGCCCAGTTAATGTACTTTTGCCTGGCTATCTCTCTCTTTAATTCCTTGTCATCCGAGTTATTGCTCTTGTTCTTCCTGTTCTCCTTTACCTTCTTCACTACCCTCCGAATGACTAATAGCTCTGGCTTTTTCATACTCATTTACAAACTCCTCCAGGATAGAATTTATTAACTTGCCTAGGGTAACTTTCTTCTCCGCAGCGATCCCTAGCAGCTTAACATACACAATATCCTTAAGGATTAAATTGTACCGTGCCATATTTATATAATTAGTACTACCTGTATATAAAGATTTAGGTAGTACTATCTGGGTATGGTAAGGTAGAATGGACCTACCATACCCTACCTTTGTAACTAGTGCTATTATTTTTCTACCTATAGCTTAGGTACTTTGATCTCTGCCCATGCATCCCCTTTTATTATTATCAGTTCTCCCTTCTCTTCCTGTTCCCACTTACCCTCCCTTAACCTCCATACTTCATAGTCCCTGAGCACTATAGTATTATTGCTTTCATAGAACTCATAGAATGTACCGAATACTCTTAGGCCTGGTATTTTTAGCTCTACCCAGACCTCCTTACCGATGAGCATACGGGTACGGAATTGTTTTGCCTCTGTCATAATAACCTTAATAAGTAAGTAGGTGCTTATATAATTTGTGAGTGATGGAGGTGGTCTAGGTGGAAGAAGAAGTAAAACTTCCTACTTGGTTAGTGGATTTCAAAAAGCGTATAGCTCTAATTGAGGTTATTGAGCTAGCATTTAAGAATAAGTGCGACTGCGAGGTATGCAAGAAACTAAGGGAGATCGCAGAGGACTTGGGTAAGACTTTCTCCTTACCTAAGACACCATAAGAGGGGATGAGGATGGAAAATGAGGAGAAGAAAGAGGGAGAGAAGAAGGAAGAGGAGAAGAAAACACCAGTTACCATCATATCCAGGGACATCATGGACACTTACCCTAAACTCAGGGAGCTACATAGAACGGTGGCAGTTACCTATAAAACTCCTGAAGTAGGGCCAAGGACCATCTTTATAGATTTGTATGAACTATTTGGGGAAAAGCAGGATGATGCGATAATGGCCATCTTGGAAAAGAAAGGGGACCTGTGGCAAAAGTATCTTGAGGAGGAGAAGAAGAGGATTAAAGAGGACCTGGAGAAACTTAAGGCTCAGAGAGTAGAGACCTATGAAGTGTAAGTATAGGGATTAGGCATGACTAATTGGCCTTGGCCCCTTGATGGGGTACAGAGTTGGTTTGAGGAGTTATGGAATAAAGTAATAGGCATAGCTACGCAGGTCTGGCAAGTAGTACCTGAGTGGGTAAGATTTCCATTAGAAAAGCTAAGGCAGTTCTTCAGTGCTGCTTGGGGTACCTTTTATTCTTTTTTTACCCAAATCACAGAGTATATTATCTGGGTTAGGGACCAGGTATGGGCCTGGGCTAGAGACTATTACTTGGGCATACTAACCTTGCTGTACAACATCTTTGTGGGGATTAAGAGTAATGTGATAGCTTTCTTTAAGGATCCTGTAGGGTATTTAAAGGGAGGATGGGATTATGTAGTGAATAGGGTTAATGATGCTGTTGGCCAGGTACTTAATGCTCTCAACTCCTTCTTTTCTCCTATTAAAGATGCTATGTTTAGCTTTTTCAGGGACCCCATAGGCACTATAAGTAGAGCAGTAAGCCCAATAGTAAGCACTATAGTAGATGCATTTGGTAGAGCCGTAAAGGTAATTGCAGACCCTATTGAGGATGCTGTTAGAGGTATAGGGACTTTTGTAGCCTCTGGACTGCAGGAAGTAGTTAAGTGGCTAGTTGGCAGTCTTAGATGGTTGGGAGAGCAGATAGTATCAGTTACTATGGGTGCCGTATCCTGGTTTAAGGATAGCTTTATAGGATTTGTTACCGATGCTATCAATAGGGTAAGGGATGCACTCCTGCCTCACTCTCCTCCTAAGGAATTTGAGGAGAGCATAACAGGGCTATTCGAGGATTATAGGAGAAAGGTAGAGGAAATTTTAGCCCAGTATGCTAAGTCTCCTATAAGGATGGAGGATGCACTTAGGGCTGCTACTGGCATAGCAGAAGTAGCTGCTACAACTGCCATACTAGCCCATATCCTGGGTGCTGCAGGGGACTTTATACATCCTAATAAGCAACTTGGTATTAGGGAAATAATTGCTACTATGATAAGCTATTTTGGTATTGATAGGGTCATAAGTCCTCCTATAATAATGCCTTATGAAGTTGGTGTAGTAATACCGTTAAGGCAGTGGTATCAGTCAGTATATAGGCCAACCTTACCTAACCTTAGTGATCTACTCAAGTTCTATCAACTTGGTATTATAGATAAGGCTACATTCAAATCAATAGGTGCGTATCTTGGCTATAGGGATGAGTACTTGGATAGTTATATAGAGAGTGCTAGGACCTTACTAACTCCTGATAAGGTAGCTAAGCTCTATGTTACTGAGTTCATTAGTAAGGATGATGCTGTCAAGTACCTTTCGATGTATAAGTTCGATGAGAAGGATAAGGAGCTACTTTTAGCTAGTGCCTTTAGCTTTCCAGGATTGGATGACCTTAAGCACTTCTTATGGCGTGGCTTTATAGATGAGAGCAGCTTTAAGGAGCATCTAAAGTATCTCGGTATCCCTAGCCAGTATAGAGATTGGTATTTAGAGCTAACTAAGATTATTCCTGGAGTGAGGGACTTAATAACATTTGTAGTTAGGGAAGTAATTACTCCTGATGACTTCTATAAATGGAGTGCTATGCAAGGGCTTAGTGAGTACTGGGCAAAAGCCTACTGGGAAAGCCACTGGGTATTACCTAGTGCAGAAAGGCTATTTAGTGCGTATCTGAGAGGCATAATTAGTGAGGATGAGTATAAGAAGTATATAGTCTGGCATGACTATAAGCCTGAGCCTAGGCCAGGGATTAAGGTTAGTGATGTAGACATAATATACGGCACTCAGTTTGACTTGCCAGGTAGGATAGATTTGAGATGGATGTGGGAGTGGGGGATTATTAGTGATGAGGAGTTTATGGACCTACTGAAGAAAACTGGCTATGACCCTAAGTATGTTGAGAAGATAGCTGAGGCATGGAAGGGTAACTTATTAAGGGAGGAGAGAGGCAAGGTATTATCTGCTCTTACTGAGCAGTATGTCAGTGGCTATATTACTGAGGATGAGTTTAGAGCTAGGCTTAAGGAGCTAGGCATAATAGAGGAGAGAGCCAGGCACTATATAGATGCTGCTAAGATTAGCCTAGATAAGGATGTAAAAGATGAGGTAGTAAAGACCTGGGTAGATATGTATGTTAAGGGCCGCATAGATAAGACTGAGCTAATAAGTGAGTTGGATAAGGTAATTAAGAATACTGCGGTTAGAGATGCCATAGTCTCTAGAGCAGATGCTAGGAAGAGGGTAGAAGAGGAGGTTAGGAAGAGAGAGGTTAAGCTCACTACTACGCAGATACTTAGAGCTTATCAGGAGCTTATTATTACTGCTGACAAGTGTAGAGAGCTACTGAGGAAGTTAGATTATACGGATGAGGAGATAGACATTCTCATGGCTCTATATGCTCCTAAGGCAGCTATGTAGCTACTGTAGTATAGAAAGGTAAATAAGTAAGTAAGCAGTTCTAAGGTTTTATGGAGGAGACAAAAGGGGAGAGGATAGAGGAAATTGATATTAGCCTTATAGATGAACCACCTGTACTATTGCATCCAGAAACTCCTTTAGAAGAGCTAGAGGAGTTAGCCAACTCTATTAAGGAGATAGGGTTAATTGAGCCAATAATAGTGAGGCCCAAGGGAGGAAGGTATGAGCTAATTTCTGGATACCGTAGGTACATGGCTGCCAAGAAGTTTGGAATACCCAGACTTCCTGCTAGGATTATGGAAGTGGGGGATAAGGAAGCACTGATGATGTCTGCTACAGAGAACATTCAGAGGACTGATCTGGACCCAGTAGCAGAGGGAGAGCTATATGCTAAGCTCTATTATGAGCATAAGCTTACCATAGAGGAGATTTCTAAGAAAGTAGGGAAAAGCCATAGCTATGTAAAGGCAAGGATAGATTTGTTGGACCAGCCAGAGGAGATTAAGGAGATGGCAAGGGCAGGGAAGTTAAAGCTAGGGATTATACCACACCTGAAGAAGATAGAGGATGAGAAGGAGAGGATAATAGTAGCAGAGGACCTGGCTAAGAGGGGGTTTACTATCGAAGGGGCTAAGTATGTGATTGATGCATTTTTGAAATACAAGAAAGAGATGACTGAGGCTAAGACTGAGGAAGTACTACAGAGGGCAGAGGAGGAGCCGATGTTTATATGTGAGTGGTGTAAGCAGCAGAAGAATTACAAATTTGCTAGGTCCATGGTTATCTGCGATGACTGCTACAGGAGGCTAATGTTCTTGGATGAGAGGGAGAAATATAGCAAGTCTGGGTAAGTGAGTATCCCCCTGGACACCCCTGTACATAGGGGTATATACACCTTGTCCCTTAGTTGGAATTCGGGCTATGGC
>Ga0180301_10001761_pt1 | contig 16984 bp, 21 predicted proteins | sample GuaBasSediGuay16_FD_121797 | JGI IMG/M metagenome (GOLD analysis project Ga0180301, IMG submission 121797) | Subseafloor sediment microbial communities from Guaymas Basin, Gulf of California, Mexico - Guay16, Core 4569-2, 12-15 cm | ecosystem: Environmental > Aquatic > Marine > Hydrothermal... | reverse complement strand
TTTAAGGCACTTGTTGAGGTTGTTCAACCAGTGGGGAATCAAATCTTTATTGACGCAAAGGTTGGCTCACACAACATGCTTGCAGCCGTCTCGCCCCAGAGTCTGGTTAAACCGCGACAGGAGATAATCCTTAAGGCCCGAGTGGAGAATCTGCATTTCTTCGATCCAGAGAGCCAGGAAGCCATCTAGTGAATAAGGTGTTGTCCTTGATTTGACAACTTGGTTTTCCAGGGTAAATGTTTTTTGAGTTAAAAATGAGTTGAAACGTTGCCTGTCAAGGCTGGAGCCGATGTATTATTGTATGGAGGTAAGTAGGAGAGATTTTTGTGGAATAGTGGGTGGATGATAAAAGTTGTTGGCAAAACTAAAATTCAATTTTAAGTTTGTCGCATGTATGTACCACGGATGTTAAAAGACACATTATCTAAGACACTTGGGCAGTTCTGGGCAGTTTTGATTACAGGGCCGCGACAATTTGAAAGACCACATTTTTACTCAATGAATTCAGTTATGGATTCGAGTATGTTACTTTTGATGATCCTTTAGAGAGATCCTATGCGGTCTCTGACCCAAATCGGTTTCTTGATGGATTCAGCAGCAAGTCCTTAGTCATCGATAAGATCCAATATGTCCCGCAGCTTTTTCCCTATCTAAAAATTAGAATTGATTGAGACCGTGAAAACAAGGGCCAATGGATTCTTACCGGTTCGCAGCGACTTCTATTGATGAAAGACATCACTGAATCATTAGCCACAAAAATGGCCCTCCTGAAGTTGCTTTCATTCAGCTTAATTGAACTCAAAGGGAAGGACACAATAGATCATCTATACGAATCGGTTTGGACCGGTCTTTATCCAGGGCCAGCGCTTTATCCTGACAGAAGCGATTCGTGGGTTGGATCCTATGTCCAAACTTACATCGAAAGGGGTGTAAGATAAGACAGCTAAAGAATATGAGGGATTTTCGGAGCTTTGAAGTTTTTCTCGCGTTATGTGGTACTAGACACGGGCAGGCATTTCAGTTAACCTTGATTGCAAGGGGGTGCGGGATTACTGTGCCAATGGTAAAGGCATGGACAAGTATTATGGAGGCTTCATACCTGTGCGTGCTCCTCCATCCCTTTTACAAGAATTTTGGCAAGCGCGTCGTTAAAACACCTAAGCTATATTCCATTGATCCCCCAGTAGTTTGTACCCTGACTCGCCAACGAAATGGCGCGGCTGCTTTGGCCGGGCCAATGGGCGTAGCACTTTTTGAAGGCTTGATTCTTAGGGAGGCGCTGAAAGTATTTGTTACCAAGGGCGAGAAGGGAAATCTTTACTTTTGGCGTTTCAGGGACGGAGTTGAAGCGGACCTTATCGTCCCCACTGATCTCTATGGAGATGAAGTTGACTGCCACACCTACGCTTAAACATGTGAAACCCCTTGATAGATTTATCTCATTGGCAGGGCCTGAAGCACTATCAAGCTGCCTGCTTGTCTGCAGGGTAGAATTCACAAGATATCTCCCTAATGGCCATAAGGTAATTCCGTGGCATGAATTTCCAATGTGACTGCCATCCCAACTTGGCTAATTCATGTAACAATGAAGTAGTAGAGGGGACGAGGTAAGATGGGATCCTGTCGTTTTTGCCATAGGGATTCACCCCCCATATCCAACAGGCTGGGGTACTGTGCCGCATGTATAGAAGAGCACTTTGTCGAAGTCTGGCCGGAGTTAGAAAAGGTGCATCGGGCCAGCCGAATAGCGTATGGTCTTCCAGCCATCCCTCCCCGCACGGTGGGTGGTACCAGGTGTGGGCAATGTGTGCAGGACTGCATAATTGATGAGGGTGAGTGGGGTTATTGTGGTATCCGGAGGGTTGAAGGCGGGAGACTCAGGGGTGGCAGACCCCATGAGGGTAACCTCAGCTTTTATTACGACCCCTTGCCCACCAATTGTGTAGCTGATTTTGTTTGTCCTGCTGGTACCGGATCTGGCTATCCCCATTATGCAATGGCGCAGGGCCCCGAATACGGTTACAAAAACCTGGCAGTTTTCTACCATGCCTGTTCCTTTAACTGTCTTTATTGCCAGAACTACCACTTCAAGGAGTACGCGTCTTCATCTGCCATAGTCACTGCCAAGGAACTGGCCGAGGCTGTGGATGCCCATACCGTATGCATATGCTATTTCGGTGGAGATCCAACCCCTCAGATTTTACATGCCATAAAGGCGTCCCGCCTTGCCAGGCAACGGACCAAAGGGAGGATCTTGAGGATATGCTGGGAGACAAATGGCTCCATGGCAGAGCCCTACCTGGAACATATGGCAAGACTCTCCCTTGACTCAGGGGGGTGTATCAAGTTTGACCTCAAGGCCTGGGATGACAGAATCCATAGAGCACTTTGCGGGACTACAAATAAAAAGACTCTTGAGACCTTCAAAAGACTGGCTGCATATACAGAGAAAAGACCCGAACCTCCTTTTCTTATTGCCAGCACTCTTCTGGTGCCAGGGTATGTGGATGTGGAAGAAGTGGGTGCTATCGCACAATTCATCGCCCAACTTAACCCTGACATACCTTACAGCCTATTGGGTTTCCATCCTCATTTCTATTTGGATGATCTTCCCCCTACCTCAAGATCCCACGCATTCAGGTGCAAGGAAGCAGCAGAGGCGGCGGGGCTCCGGCGGGTACACATCGGCAATTTGCATCTTTTGGGGGATGCTTACTGAAAGCAAGTATGCAAAAGGTTCAATTAAGGATGAAAATTAAGAGGGGGTAAAGGAGGCAATTTTTAAGCCCTTAAAAAACTGCCGGTAAAATCCCCTGTCCCGGGTAAGCAGTGTATCTGCACAATTGAGAGCATGGGCTCCAATCAAAAAATCGGCAAGAATCCGTCTCTTGTTTCCCCTTGCCGCCCTATATTTTTTCCAAAGCTGTCCTGCAGCAAAGGCGGTTTCCTTGTCAATAAGCACAATCCTGATTCCGAGACCCTCCAAGATGTTGTCTAGAGTATGGCGGTCATCGAATTGAGGTGCCAGTTCCGCGTAAACAATCTCATTTATGACCAGCGAGCCGCTCTGAAAAGCTGTCTCTAAAGCGTTTGCCGAGCTTTCGCCGAACTCAGGATCAGGGAGAAAGATATCGAGCAAGATGTTCGTATCGACAAAAGTGATCATCTACCTCTTATCTCTTCCATGTAATCGTCAGTTCTACCACCCTTCCCTAGGATGCCGAATACATGCCTGACAGGACTTAAGTGGGTGGTTTTCTTTCTTAATTTGATCCCGTCTTCCAATGGCAGAAATTCTACCTCCATGTTGGGAAGTAACCCATATTTTTCCCTAAGTGCCTTGGGTATTGTGACCTGTCCTCGCCCTCCTATTTTCATACTTACATACCCCTATTTTCATATTTTATTTTTAAGTATAAAGATTCCTGGCTGCTATTTCAAGTACTCTCCAAGGCAACTTATTGGTTTTTCGCCTCCCTTTTCTGAATTTTTGCCCAGGTGTCTCTGAGGGTAGCAGTTCTGTTGAATACTGGCGCACTAGGTCTTGAATCCACTGGGTCAACACAGAAGTAGCCCACCCGTTCAAACTGGAATATGTCTCCTGGTTTGGCCTCGGCCAAGCTGGGTTCCACATAACAAGGGTTGAGCACCACCAGGGATTCTGGATTAAGATAGTCTTTGAAGGTTTTGCCCTCTTTAACATCCGTAGGGTTAGGTTTCAGAAAGAGGTGATCATAGAGGCGCACTTCCACGGGCAGGGCATGCGCTGCAGATACCCAATGCAAGGTCCCGCGTACTTTGCGGCCATCAGGGGCGTCTCCGCCTCGTGTGGCCGGATCATAAGTGCAGCGCAGCTCCACCACTTCCCCCGTGTTTTCATCCTTGATCACATCCACACAGGTGATGAAATAGGCGTACCTCAGCCGCACCTCGCGACCTGGGGCGAGGCGAAAGAACTTTTTGGGCGGGTCTTCACGAAAGTCATCCCTCTCAATATAAAGGACCCGGGAAAATGGCACCTTTCTTGTACCCATGCTGGGGTCTTCTGGATTATTGATGGCTTCCAGTTCTTCCACCTGGTCTTCGGGGTAATTGTCAATAACCACACGCAAGGGGTGGAGCACACCCATTATACGGGGGGCCCGCTTGTTGAGATCCTCGCGCACACAGTGCTCCAGCAGCGCGATGTCCACCATGCTATCCCGTTTTGCAAGGCCGATACGCTCGCAGAAAGTACGGATGGCCTCAGGAGTGTAGCCACGTCGCCGCAGACCTGCAATGGTAGGCATTCTAGGGTCATCCCATCCTCTTACATGGCCTTCCTCCACCAGCTGCCCCAACATGCGCTTGCTCATGACCGTGTGGCTAAGGTTTAGCCGAGCGAACTCTATTTGCTGGGGATGGTACACCCCCAGTTGGTCCAGAAACCAATCATAAAGGGGGCGATGGTCCTCAAACTCTAGGGTACACAGGGAATGGGTGATTCTTTCGATAGAGTCGGACAGACAGTGGGTAAAATCGTACATGGGATAGATGCACCACTTATCTCCGGTGCGGTGGTGTGGGACCCGCAGAATCCGGTAAATTACAGGATCCCGCATGTTCAGATTAGGAGAGGCCATATCAATCTTTGCCCGGAGGGTTCGGGAGCCGTCAGGAAATTCCCCTGCTCGCATTCTTTGGAAAAGATCCAGATTTTCCTCCACAGAGCGGTTTCTGTAAGGGCTTTCCTTGCCTGGCTGGGTCAGGGTGCCTCGGTACTCGCGAATTTCCTCCGGACTTAGGTCGCACACATATGCCTTGCCCTTCCGGATAAGCTCAATGGCGTATTGATAAAGCTGTTCAAAATAATCAGATGCATAATAGAGCCTATCACCCCAATCATATCCCAACCACCGCACGTCCTCCATAATGGACTGGACATACTCTACATCTTCCTTGGAGGGGTTGGTGTCATCGAACCGCAAATTGCATAGGCCGCCGTATTCCTCGGCAATACCGAAATTGAGGCAGATGGACTTGGCATGGCCTATGTGAAGATATCCATTGGGCTCTGGAGGAAATCGGGTATGAACGCGGCCTTCATATTTGTTGGTCCTTAAATCTTCATCAATGATGGCACGGATAAAGTCCTTGGAAGGTTTTGGCTTAGCCTCTGGCATATTTTATCCTCTTCTGCAGGCTATGTACGCCGAATCTTTACTATCGCTCTAAGATGTTTCTAAGGTAAAAAGGGGTGCATGTCAACAGGTCACATTAGATGTGATCGTCATTACTTGACAGGTGGCTTTTTGCCCTATTATATTCCAAAAATATACGCCCCATAAACCCTATTTCCCTGGAGGTGCATAATGGCAGTAAAGATTATATGGTATGGGCATGCCTGTTTCCTGGTGGATACGGGAGATGCCAGGCTTCTTATGGATCCCTTTATCACAGACAATCCTTTGGCGCCCATAAAGGCCGATGAGGTGGAGGCAGATTACATCCTTGTGTCCCATGGCCACGGGGATCACCTTGGCGATGCAGTGGCCATCTCAAAAAGGACAGGGGCCATGGTGATATCAAATTATGAGATCCAGACATGGGTCATGGCGCAAGGCGTTGAGAAGGCCCATCCGCTTCACATTGGTGGCGGCTTTGACTTTCCCTGGGGAAGGGTAAAGCTCACCATTGCCCACCACGGCTCTGCACTTCCTGATGGCAGCTATGGGGGCAACCCATGCGGGTTCCTGCTCACTATTCAGGGCAAGAAGATTTACCATGCCTGTGATACGGGCCTTTTCTATGACATGAAGCTGATCGGCGAAGAAGGGATTGATCTGGCCATCTTGCCCATTGGCGACAATTTCACCATGGGGCCGGATGATGCCCTAAGGGCTGTAAAGCTTATCCAGCCGGCCAAGGTAGTGCCTATCCATTATGACACCTTTGACGTGATAAAACAGGACCCCCATGCCTGGGCAGAGCGGGTAAGAAAGGAAACCAATGTCCAAGTGATTGTCATGAAGCCAGGGGAAAGCATTGACCTAGGATAAGGCAGGCTCAAGTCCAGCGTCCCTGGCCTCTTTTCCCTTTACGGCTGGGGCACGCTGGGCAGTGTTGCCACTGGCTGGGTCAGGAGAAAGTCTCCTTTTTCTATCCAGGACTTCAGGATCTGGGCGATCTCGCGTGATCGCTTGTAAGAGGTCAAGGGAACTGTGGGGACATCCTGGCCATTGAAACGAATGGTTCCGCTCTTGAGTTCTGCGTAGGTTACGGTTCCCAGGCTTGTGGCCTCTCCTTTTGGGTAGTCGCTGCCGTAGTCAATGATGTTGGTATAGATCTCTTCATCCGAGACGCTGGTAAATCGTGCCATATTGGCGTTCAATATGGGAATGGGAACCCCTATACCCACTGCCAATGAACAGCCGTAGCCGAGCATACTGACACCAGCCACCCATTTTGGATCCATTTCCTTAAGATTGCCCATGACCTTGAGGGTGCCAGCAGGCTGCATGGGAACACCGTTTTTGGACCTCTTTACATCTGGCTTATGCTGCGTTCCCGGGCCCAGTATGTATCCCTGGGCACCGCCCAGGAAGATTCTTGTGCCAAGGCCCAAAGTCACATAGTACGGATCATTGAACAGCGGGCTCAATTGCCCGGATGTGGCATAGTTGGCATTTCCGGCGTGGGGTTTGAGCACACCCATGTAGGTATAGATAGTCTTGTCTGACAGGTTAATGGCGCAGTTATAGTTTTGATAGGCGTTACGTGGATTCAAAAGCACGGCATAGGGAAGATCTGCAAGGGTGATGCGCTTTTTTACCTCCCGGTTGGGATAGCAGTCCGTGCCGTAAGCTACGGCCTTAAGGTACACCTTTTTGCCCGCAATAAGGTCTTGAATCACATGACCCCCACCGTATTTGAATTGTCCTGGATGGACGCGGTTTAGGGGGTCATCCTCGGCCGGTTCTGTAGCTCCGATATATATATCTACTGCGGCCAGTCCAGCATAAGCCGGCACCCCATTCAGCCAGACCTTGGCCGCTTTTATGCCGGGCTTGGTGTGGCCGAAATTGATAAAGGCTCCAGAGGAACACATGGGAGAGAAGGTCCCTGTAGTAACAACATCCACTTCCCTGGCCGCCTTTTCAGGCCCTTTGGCCTTGACGATTTCAGTCATCTCATCGGCAGTGATAACAACAACGGTCCCCTTTTTTATCTTTTTATTGATTTCGTCAATGGTCTTTGAGACTTTTCTCTTGGGCATGTCCCGGTGTTCCCCCCTTTCAAAAGAATTTTTCTATCATAAAGGGTGTATTTTCCTAAGACAAGCAAAAGTTGCATGCCTGAGCTCGCTATTTTGCCGTTTTGTGTGGATAGGTAATAATTGACAATAGGGGTGAGGCTGGGATGTCTTGGGGTGAACCTTGACTTTTGGGCCGCCTTTCTATAACAGTTCACAATTAGATAGAATGCCTTTTGGATTTATGGGGTGGAATATGGGAAGGAGTTGGTGGAGTGACAGCAGACAAGGTATTTAAAGTTGGGCAGTTCAGCATAGGGAGAAACGGTCCCTTTTTTTTGATTGCAGGGCCCTGTGTGGTTGAGAGCAAAGAGATCACTATGGAAGTGGCCCGTTTCTTGAGAAAGACCTCCTCTGAACTTGATATCCCTGTTATTTTCAAGAGCTCTTATGATAAGGCCAATAGGACCTCCCTCCACTCCTATAGAGGCCCAGGCATGGAACAAGGCCTTGAAATTCTTGCCACGGTGAGAAAGGATCTGGGGCTTCCCGTATTATCTGACGTACATTTGCCCTCCCAAATCCCAACAGCAGAAAAGGTGCTAGACGTGTTACAGATTCCCGCTTTTTTGTGCCGCCAGACGGACCTGATTCTTGCGGCAGCCCGTACCGGATTGCCTGTGAACATCAAGAAAGGGCAGTTCCTTTCACCTATGGAGATGGGACAGGCCGTGGAAAAAGTTATTTCAGCAGGCAATAGGAAGATCCTGCTGACCGAACGAGGGACCACATTTGGGTATAACAACTTGGTAGTGGACATGCGCTCTATACAGATCATGGGTGAATTGGGGTTCCCTGTGGTCTTTGACGCGACCCATAGCGTTCAATTGCCCGGGCAAGGCGGAAGCCACTCCGGAGGGCAGAGGCAGTTTGCCGCTGGGCTTGCCAAGGCCGCGGTGGCTGCAGGAGCAGATGGTGTTTTTATGGAGATTCACCCTGACCCTGATTCCGCCCTCTGCGATGGCCCTAACTCCTTGCCTCTCGATTCAGTAAAGCCTCTTATAAAAAAACTTAAGGCTATCCATCAAGTTGTGCGGTCTTGAGCCGCAGACCGGTCCTCCCTTACCTTTTTCAACCCCTTGGTCCCAAGTGCTGGTAGCTTGGGTCATAGCTTAATTCCGGCTTTTTTTGGGAAAAGGGGGACTGAAGAGATCTATGGAAGATAAGGCTAGAGTAATAGAATTGGTCCTAATGGATGTGGACGGGGTAATGACTGATGGAAGGCTTTGGGTAGGCCCCGAGGGAGAGATATTCAAGTGCTTTCACGTAAGGGATGGGCTGGGGTTAAAACGTTTGATGGCAAGAGGCATTCAGGTGGCTTTAGTGACTGGAAGGAGGTCTGCCGCCCTTGAGCAAAGGGCCAGGGAGCTGGGCATTTCGGAGGTGTATCAGGGCGTTGAAGAGAAAAGGGAATTTGCTAGGGCCTTGCGAAGGAAGAAAGGTTTGAACAAAGATCAGGTATGCGCCGTGGGGGATGACCTTCCTGATTTGGGGCTTTTTGAGGAGGCAGGCCTTAAGGTAGCTGTGGCCGATGCAGTCAAGGAGGTGAGAGAAAGGGCCGATATAATCACTAAGAAAAGGGGAGGGGAAGGGGCAGTACGGGAGCTATGTGAATGGATATTAAAGGCCAGAGGCGAGTGGAATTAGCTTTACATGCTATTTTCTACCCTGATATAATTTCTGGAAATGAAACGGTTTTTAAAGAATTATTGGCCTTTGGTCTGTTTGGGGATCATTTGTATCGCTGTGGGGCTATATGTGGCCCGGGCGGTCCGGGATCTGCCGGATGAGGCGATTCTTGAGCAGGCCCTTTTCAAAGACGGCATCAGGCTCAAAGAGGTCCATTATAGCCAGGGGGACCTTGGCAGTAATGTGAAGTGGAAATTGGATGCTGAGGAAGTGAAGCTTTCACAGGACAAGAAAACGGTTTCCTTTCGTCAATTTCATTTATTGGTAGAGCCCAAAGGGAGGCCTAAGGTGCAACTGAAGGGAGACAAGGGTACGTATTCGCGACAAACGGGGTTAGTGAACATGTGGGGAAACTTGAGGGTTGAATCTGAAAATGGCTACCGGGCAGCCTCTCAACATATTGTTTTCGACGAGAAGAACGGGCTCCTGAGCACTGAGGACCCGGTACAGATTTCTGGCCCGTTTTTCACCCTCACGGGAAAGGGCCTTTTTGTGGATTTGAAAAGGGAGATCTTTAAGATCCATTCTGATGTGACCACGATTGTGGCAAGGGAGTTGCTCAGTTCATGAGACGGTGGATGAGCATTGCCCGTATCTTGTGTTATCTTATATTATTGTTCTTCCCTGGTCTTTTTGTGTATGCTGAGTCGAGTAATCCCCTTGAAACTCCCCCTGCTGATCAATCCCGCCCCATGGTCATCAAGTCTGATTCCCTTGTGGTAGATGACGCAAAGAAAATAGTCATCTTTACAGGTCAGGTGAATGCCAAAAAAGACGATTTTACTATTGATTGCGACAAGATGGTGGTCTATTACAAAAGTGCCAAGCCTTCAGCCAGTAAAGGGAATCTAGGGGCCAAAATCACGAAGATTGTTGCAGAGGGAGATGTGAAGATTCACCGCCGGGCAGGGGGGGTGGCTTTGGCGCGGCGGGCCGTCTATTACCAAGATGAGGAAAGGGTGGTTTTGACCGGCGATCCCATGGTGAAACAGGGCGAGGACTTTGTGCAGGGAGATAAGATTACCATCTTTTTAAAAGAGAACAGAAGTATTGTGGAAAGTTCTCAACAGAGGAAGGTAAAGGCCGTTATTTATCCAAAGAGGGAAACCAAATAACTCGATGCATGGCCAGGAGACATTTGGAGCAGAGGGTCTCGTAAAGCTCTACAATGGAAGGCGGGTGGTAGATCAGATTTCCATCTTTTTGAAACGACGCGAAGTGGTGGGCCTGCTAGGACCCAATGGCGCCGGAAAAACCACCACCTTTTATATGATGGTGGGTCTTACTCAGCCCAATGGGGGCAGGGTTCTTTTGGACGGTGAAGATATTACCCATGAACCCATGTATGTGAGGGCTCGTAGAGGGGTGACGTATTTGGCTCAGGAGCCATCGGTATTTCGAAAGTTGACTGTGGAGGAGAATATCTTGGCCATCTTGGAGGCAAGGGGTGTTGCGCCTCAGGAGAGGGCAGAGAGGACTAGCCGGGTGCTTGAAGATTTGAACATTAGGCACTTACGGAAGCAGAAGGCCGCAAGCCTTTCAGGTGGTGAGCGCAGGAGACTTGAGATTACCAGGGCATTGGCCACTGAACCCAGATTCATGTTGCTTGATGAGCCCTTTGCAGGGATAGATCCCTTGGCAGTGGCTGACTTGCAAGAGATCATTAAACAGTTGAAAGATAGGGGCCTGGGCATTATTATAACTGACCATAACGTGAGGGAAACATTGAACGTATGCGACCGGGCCTATATTATTCATCAGGGTCGCATAGTGGTCTCTGGCAGCCCTGAGCAGATCGTTGCCAGTGAGGTTGCTAGGGGGGTTTACCTGGGCGACGATTTCAACCTATAGCCTTGGCTGTAAGGATGGATTATTTCACAAAATGGCCTTGGAACTGAAACAATCTTTGAGCCTGAGTCAGCAGCTGATTATGACGCCGCAGCTTCAGCAGGCGATCAAGCTGTTGCAGCTTAGCAGGCTGGAGCTCCTGGAGACCATTTATCAGGAGATGGAGACAAACCCTGTTTTGGAGGAACAGGGCGCAATAGAGAGTGAGGAGGAAGAACTCAGCGTCGAAGACGAAAAACCGGACCTGGACGAGGAGGCCACCCCTTTGCCTGAGGTGGATGTGGAGGAGCCACCCCATGATGAGGTAGACTGGGAAAGTTATCTATCCGAATATAACACTGGCTGGGCAGAGACCCCTTACGAAGACCGAGACGTTCCTCAGTTTGAAAACATCACCTCCACCAAGACCAACCTGTATTCCCATCTCATGTGGCAGCTCAATATGAATGATTTTGATGAGGCCCAAAAGGAGATAGGGCTTCACATTATTGGCAATATCACAGAGGATGGATATCTGGATATCACGGTGGAAGAATTGGCCAAGAATACCGGGTATCCTGTGGAAAAGGTGGGGGAGACGTTAAAGCTGATCCAGACCTTTGACCCAATAGGAGTAGGGGCTCGGGATACCCGGGAGTGCCTGCTGATTCAGGCCAGGTTTCATAATTTGGAGGGAACAATCGTAGAGAAGATCATCCTGGATCACCTTGGAGACTTGGAAGAGAAACGATACGAGCATATTGCCAAGAAACTGGGTATATCCATGGATGAGGTGATATCGGCCGTCTCTATTATCCGGGGCCTTGAGCCCAAACCCGGCAGAAGCTATTCGGATGAAGAGACCATTTATGTGAGCCCCGACATCTATGTCTTCAAGGTGGGCGATGACTACGAGATCGTTTTAAACGAAGACGGCCTTCCAAAGCTTCGGATCAATGCTTATTATAAGGATGTGTTAATTAGAAAGGACTCTCTGCCTGACAATGTAAAGGCATATATCCAAGAGAAACTGAAGTCAGCCGCATGGCTCATAAGAAGTATTCACCAGAGGCAAAGAACTATCTATAAGGTGACAGAGAGTATCGTCCGGTTCCAGCGGGAATTTTTTGACAAAGGAATCACTCACTTGAAGCCTTTGGTATTAAGGGACGTGGCCGAAGACATTCAGATGCATGAGTCAACGATCAGCCGGGTGACCACCAATAAATATGTATATACCCCCCAGGGGCTTTTTGAACTGAAGTTCTTTTTTAACAGCGCAATTAGCAGTGTAGAGGGAGAGGCGGTGGCCTCGGAAAGTGTCAAGGAGCACATTCGCAATATCATCAAAATGGAAAATAAACAAAAGCCGTACAGCGATCAAGAGATTGCGGATATTCTAAAAAAGCTGAACATCAATGTGGCAAGGCGTACCGTGGCCAAGTATCGTGAATCAATGGGAATTCTCCCATCTCGAAAACGCCGGAAGCCCTTTTAGATGTCCAGCCGTATTTGGATCTTAACGTTTTTCCGGGAGGTGGCCATATGGACATAAATGTGACGTTCCGACATACGGAGCCGATGGAGAGTCTCAAGACCTATGCAGAAGAGAAGATATCCAAATTGGACAAATATCTTGATTCCCCTGCAGAGGCCCATATCGTACTTACGGTGGAGAAATTCAGACATCAGGCAGATGTGACTTTGAGTGTAAACGGTACCAGGATCAAGGCCTTCGAGGAAACAGGGGATATGTATTCAGCCATTGATCAGGTGATGGACAAGATAGAGAAACAACTCAAAAGACATCTGTCCAAGATGCGTGATCGGCGGCCAGATAACACTCGCGAGGAGGAGATGCCTTCCTCCGAGGCTGCTGAGGGTGGGCCCATATTGGAAGAAGAGCCTGTTATTGAAGTGGAAAAGCTAGAGGCCAAGCCCATGGACCCAGAGGAGGCCGCTATGCAGCTTGGTTTTTCCAAACAAGATTTCCTTGTGTTCCGAAATGCCAAAACAAGTGAAATCAACGTTCTTTACAGACGAAGGGACGGTAACCTTGGTTTGATTGAACCGGCATAAAGGAGTTTGAACCCGATACATGAAACTATCAGAGATCATTACACCAGAGAGAATTATTCCGGAGCTAAAGGCCAAGGACAAGGCAAGCGTGCTGGAAGAGCTGGCTAAGGTGGTGTGTAGAGGTGAGCCAGGTGTGGACAAGGATGCCCTCGTAAAGGTGCTTCTTGAGAGGGAGCGACTTGGCAGCACCGGAATCGGAGATGGAGTAGCCATTCCTCACGGAAAGCTCGGTGGAGTAACCCAGCCCATTATTTCTTTTGGAAGAAGCAAGACAGGTCTGGATTTTGACTCAATGGATACCCAACCTGTGCATCTATTTTTCTTGCTTGTGGCTCCGGAGAATTCTGCGGGAGCACACCTGAAGGTTTTGGCCAAGATCGCCAAAATGTTAAAGAACAGCGGCTTTCGCAAAAAGTTGATGGAAGCAGAGGGTCGGCAGGAACTCTATGAGGTCATCGTGGGAAGTGATGATGAGCTGTGAGTGTGGGCTATGGTAGGACTTCTTATCATTTCACATTGTGATCTTGGCCGGGAGTTATTGAACGCAGCCGAGCTTATTTTGGGGAAGTTGGAAAACGCGGATTCCATTTCCATAACCACCACGGCCAACAGCGAGGAACTTCTGGAGTCCATTTCCAAGAAAATAGAGTCGCTGAACAAGGGGAAAGGGGTCCTTATTTTGACGGACATGTTTGGGGGCACACCGTCCAACCTCAGCTTATCTTTTTTGGAGGATGACACTGTGGAGGTATTGACGGGTGTGAACCTGCCGATGGTGATTGCAGTTGCACAGGACAGGGACCGGTTAAGTTTGAGCGAATTGGGTGAGAAGGCCCAAGAGGCTGGAAAGAGGAGCATCGCCCTTGCCGGTAAACTGTTAAAGGCAGAATGATTTCTTTGATAAAGATCACTGCAGAGGCCTTTTCCTTTTATCAGGACCAGATTTTGGCCATTGAACAGGTCTCTTTCCCCTCTCCCTGGAGTGCTGAGGCTTTCCTAGAAGAAACCCGCAATCCTGTCTCCCATCTTTGGGCTGCCAAGGCGGGAGACCACATAGTTGGCTACATCTGCTTTTGGATGTTTGCCGGCGAGATCCATCTGTTGAACATTGCTGTTCACCCTAAATGGCGTCGTCAGGGACTAGGGACTCTGTTGATTGAGAAAGTTAAGGCGCTTGGGCTTTCCGAGGGTGCTGAGAAGGTCTGGCTGGAAGTAAGGCCTTCCAATCATGCTGCACAACGTCTTTATGCCAAGGCCGGTTTTAAGGTAGTCGGCCGGCGTATTAAATATTATACGGATACAGGCGAAGATGCCATCGTGATGTCTCTCTCCCTAAAGGACTGCGGAAAAGGGCTTCAGCGCGTTGGATTCGGAGAGATAAAGGCAAGGTGCGCGGTGCCATGATGTCGAAACGATGAATTGTGAACTTTTCTGCGGAAAGGAGGTAGGCTATGGCGGTAAAAGTGGCTGTTAATGGATTCGGTCGAATTGGACGTATGACTTTTCGGGCGGGCATTCTGCGTGATGAAATCAGCTTTGTGGCCATAAATGATCTGACAGACCCTGCCACGCTGGCACATTTGCTTACGTATGATTCCGTGCACGGGAAGCTGGATGCGGAGGTGTCCCACACGGATAATTCCTTGATTGTGAACGGAAAAGAGATCCAGATCTTTTCTGAGAAGGACCCAGCCAGGCTGCCTTGGGGGGATCTGGGTGTTGATATGGTGTTTGAGTGTACCGGGCTTTTTCGGGAGCGCGACAAGGCCGCGGCACACCTGGAGGCCGGTGCCAAGAAGGTGATCATCTCTGCGCCAGCAAAGGGTCCAGATATTACCATTGTGATGGGAGTAAACCATAACGACTATGATCCTCAGCGCCATCATATTGTCTCCAATGCCTCTTGCACCACCAATTGTCTTGCCCCTGTGTGCAAGGTGCTTCTTGATCATTTTGGCATCAAAAAGGGATTAATGACCACTACGCACTCTTATACTGGGGATCAGCGACTGTTGGACTTTCCTCACCGCGATCTTCGCCGCGCCCGAGCTGCGGCACTGTCCATGATCCCGACCACCACTGGTGCGGCTAAAGCCGTGTCTTTGGTTCTTCCCCAGTTGGAGGGCAAGTTGAGCGGCATGGCCATAAGGGTACCCACGCCGAATGTCTCTGTTGTGGATCTGGTGGCCCAATTGGAAAGAGAGGTCACAGTGGATGAGGTGAACAATGCCTTTAAGGAGGCCTCGGAGACCTATCTCAAAGATATCCTGGCCTACTGCGATGAGCCCTTAGTATCCACGGACTTCAATGGTACAAAGGTTTCCTCTACGGTCGATGCCCTGTCCACCATGGCCATTGGCGATATGGTAAAGGTACTGGCCTGGTATGATAATGAATTCGGATATTCCAATAGGATGGTGGATCTGGCACTCCACATGGCCGCAAATGAATAGGATACCACACCAGAGGTGACAATAAAATGATTCAGAGAAGCCCACTGATTGCTGGAAACTGGAAGATGCATTTGACCATACCGGAGGCCACGGCCCTGGTACGAGAGCTGAGGGCCGGACTGCAAGGCCTGGAAGCCCCCCAGGTTTTGGTTGCCCCTCCATTTACCTCCCTTGGCCCGGTAAAGCAGGCCTTGGAGGGATCGAGCATCATGCTGGGGGCCCAAAACATGCACTGGGAGGACACAGGTGCGTTTACCGGTGAGATCTCGGGACAGATGCTGCTGGAAGTTGGGTGCAGCCATGTTATCCTGGGCCATTCAGAGCGTAGGCTGATATTTAAGGAAACTGATGATATGGTGGACAAAAAGGTCCAAAAGGCCGTGGCCCTTGGCCTTTCACCTATCCTGTGCATTGGTGAGACCCTGGAGCAAAGAGAGGCGGGAAATACCTATCAGGTCCTAAGGGAACAACTTGAGGGGTCCCTAGCATCCTGCATTGACAGTAGAGCTCTGCCTGAGACATTGATATTGGCCTATGAGCCTGTGTGGGCCATTGGAACAGGAAAGACGGCCACCCCGGCTCAGGCCCAAGAGGCCCATCAGTTTGTGCGAACCTGGATTCAGGAGGTCTTTGGTGAGGAAGCAGGTGCTCGGGTTAGGATACTTTATGGGGGCAGTGTGAAACCAGAGAACATCCGTGCCCTGATGGCCGAGCCAGATATTGATGGCGCCCTGGTGGGCGGGGCAAGCCTTAAGCCAGAGTCATTTTTGGGTATCATTCGGTATGGGGATTAAACAAGCTAGGGGCTCGCCTTGAGGGATTGAACCTGGTATAGAATATGGTCTGAATATGCCTTGGGCTGGAAAGAGCTGGTGTATAGGGTGAATAGGAGGGCTTATTTTTTATTGCAAAATTCATTTTTTGAGATAAAATAACGAGGTAAAGAATGCCTATGTATTATGGAGGGTGAGCGATAGAGGCGCCACCCCTGGGGCATCTAAAGGCTGAGAGGTATTTCATTGAAACCGATTCTTCTCATTATTCATGTTTTTATTTGTGTGGCCCTTATCTTTATTGTGCTGATTCAAAGGGGAAAAGGCGCAGACATGGGGGCTGCATTCGGGGGGTCAAGCCAGGCCGTTTTTGGCTCCAGTACGGCAGCTACCCTGATACATAAGGTCACAACTATTATGGCCATTATGTTTATGCTCACCTCCCTAGGGCTTTCGCTGTTTTTTGGTAGAGCGCATATCTCATCGGTCATGGAGGGGGTAAAGCAACAGGAGGCCCCTGTGGCTGCTGAAAAGGCCCCAGCCCAACCGGCTGGTACGCCAAGCCAAAGCGGCAAATAGTCTTGTGTGCCGAAGTGGTGGAATTTGGTAGACACGCTATCTTGAGGGGGTAGTGGGCAACCGCCCGTGCGGGTTCAAGTCCCGCCTTCGGCACCATTTTTTGATTTGGTTTAGGACGTGTTTTTGGGGAATTGGCTTATCAGCCAATTCCCCGTTTTTTTGCTTTGCTAGGCCCACGGCCTGAGCTATGATCCCAGTGGAGCGTATTTCTTCGGCCTTATGGGGCGAAATGTGATATAGGGTGGGCCTTGAGAAATGTGCTTTTCCAAATTAGGGTGGTAGACGAATAGTGT
>Ga0180301_10001760_pt1 | contig 16990 bp, 19 predicted proteins | sample GuaBasSediGuay16_FD_121797 | JGI IMG/M metagenome (GOLD analysis project Ga0180301, IMG submission 121797) | Subseafloor sediment microbial communities from Guaymas Basin, Gulf of California, Mexico - Guay16, Core 4569-2, 12-15 cm | ecosystem: Environmental > Aquatic > Marine > Hydrothermal... | reverse complement strand
TGCCGGGCCACATGATCCGCCTGTCTCGCCAGTTCCGGTTCGGTCGGCTCCGGGCCTTCCTCTTTCCTGTACTTCCAGCGCAAGGCCGATTTTGCCAGACCGATCTCGGCGCGGCGCACTGCGTCCCTCAAACCTTTCTTGAGTTCCTGGTCCATGGCTCCCGGGGGGCCCTTTCACCCTAATCAAAGGGAGCGCAACGGGCATGGGCCGCTACTTGCCTCCCCGCTCCACCCGAGCGGACAGGCCGAGACTTTTGAAAAACATCCACTCTCGTCAGACTTTCCGCCTTTGCTTGCGCCATGGGGGATAGGCGGCCACTCCCCGCCCTTGCGGGATTTGTAGGACCTTCGGGCTTTATTCGTCCCAACCAGTCAATGCCTGGGTCCGTCTCCTGCCGGGCATCCCGGAGCCTGCCTGTCGCTCCCTCGCCGGCGGTACCTGTTCCTCGGGCTCACGGCCGGCGGTCTTTTACTTGACCTCGAACAAAAACGAACATTTTCCAAAGCTCTCAGGCTGAATTTATCCTTGCACTGGAAGATGGGAAATGATAATAATATTAGCTTATGAATTTTCTCCCGGAGCTGGTGTATTGCGCCTTGCAGGATTCCTCTCGGGCATTCCCTCTCCCCGGGTGCGGATCCCAAAAGCCCGTCGGAAACTCGCCTGAAAATATAGCAGGACGATTCCTGCAGCTCAAGAACGAAATGCATCAGGGCCGGCGGGAGAGATTCTTGAGGAAACGGAAACCGGGCTGTTCCTCTGCCGTGGGCCTTCTTGCCCGGTTTCGCGAGTACACATGCCCGGAGCGTCGCCCCGGTGCGCGCCCCCCGATCTTTCCAGGGCGTGACCCTTTCCGGGCAGAGGAAAAAACCGTGGCGAGGGGCCTCCTGGGCAGGGCCCCCGGAAACAAGGAGGATTTGGATGGTTGCGATCAATATGAAGGAGCTTCTGGAAGCGGGCGTTCATTTCGGTCATCAGACCCGGCGATGGAACCCCAAGATGAAACCTTACATCTTCGGGGCCAGGAACGGGATTCACATCATCGACCTGCAGAAGACGGTCAAGTTGTTCAAGACGGCATATGAATTCATCGTGCGGATCGTCTCAGAAGGGTATTCCGTCCTCTTCGTGGGGACCAAGAAACAGGGGCAGGATTCCATCGTAGAAGAGGCGGAACGATGCGGCATGTTTTACATGGTCAACCGGTGGCTCGGCGGGACGCTCACCAACTTTCAGACGATCCGCCGCAGTGTGGCCCGCCTCAAGGAGCTGGAGGCCATGAAGCGGGACGGCTCCATCACACGTTATACCAAGAAAGAAATCCTGAAAATGGAAAAGGAGATGCAGAAGCTCGAAAAGGTCCTGGGAGGAATCAAGGACATGGACGAGCTGCCGGGGGCCGTTTTCGTTGTGGACCCGAGACGGGAGAGCATCGCGGTAAAGGAGGCCCGGAAACTGGGAATCCCTGTTATCGCCATTGCGGATTCGAACTGCGATCCTGATGAAATAGATTTCATCATCCCCGGAAACGACGATGCCATCCGGGCCATCCGCCTGTTCTGCTCCAAGGTGGCGGATGCCTGCATAGAGGGTCATAACCTCGCCGAGGAAAGGCTGAGAGCGGAAGCCGAACGTCGCAAGGAGGAAGCGGAAGCTGAGGCGGAAGAAGTCCAGGCCAGGGCCCAGGAGGAGGGTGAAGGACCCGAGGTAATCGTGATCCCCAAGAAGGAGCAACCCCCGGCGGAGGGAGAACGGGAGGCTGCGAAACCCGCCGCCGAGTGATGGACGCCGGGGGGCGCGCCCCGAACCCGCGAACCACATCTCATCAAGCAGGGAGGAACTGGGAAATTGGCACCTTCAATGGAATTGATCAAGGAGTTGAGAGAAAAGACCGGCGTGGGCATCATGGACTGCAAGAAGGCCCTCGCCGAAAACAACGACGACATCGAAAAGGCGATCGAATACCTTAGAAAGAAAGGAATCGCCACGGCCAAGAAGCGGGGCGGCAGGACCACATCCCAGGGCCAGATCCAGTCCTACATCCACGCGGGGGGCAAGATCGGGGTGCTGGTGGAGGTCAACTGCGAAACGGACTTCACCGGCAAGACCGATGACTTCACCACCTTTGTAAAGGACCTGGCCATGCAGGTGGCCGCCACCAATCCCATCGCCGTCGACCGCGAAAGGCTGCCGAGGGAAGTGGTGGAAAAGGAACGGGAGATCTACGCCACCCAGGCCCGGGAGTCAGGGAAGCCCGAAAAGGTGATCGAAAAGATCGTTGAAGGGAAGCTGAGAAAGTTCTATTCGGAAGTGTGTCTCATGGAACAGCCTTTTGTGAAGAACCCGGATCTTACGATCCAGGACATTCTCAACGAATTGATCGCCAAAACGGGGGAAAACATCGTTATAGGCCGTTTCGTCCGTTACCAGCTCGGGGCTTACGAGGATTGATGCCGAGAGCCGAAGGCATGGGAAAAGAGCAGCGCCATCCACGATTCGAGCGGGTCCTGCTCAAGTTGAGCGGGGAAGCCTTGATGGGCGAAAGGCCTTACGGGATTGACCCGGCGATGCTGGACCGAGTGGCATCGGAGATAGCCTCGGTCAGCGCCGCAGGAACGGCGGTGGCCGTGGTCATCGGTGGGGGCAATATCTTCAGGGGCCTTCAGTCTGCGGCATTCGGGATGGAACGAGTCCCCGCCGACCACATGGGCATGCTGGCCACCGTGCTCAATGCATTGGCCCTTGCGGAGGCCCTCAGGCGCATGGATACGGACGCATGCGTCATGACGGCGATCCACATGGATCAAATAGCCGAACCTTATGCCAGACGGAGGGCCGTGGAACATCTCGCACGCGGTCGTGTGGTGGTGATGGGAGGGGGTACGGGAAATCCCTTCTTCACCACGGATACCGCTGCCGCGCTGCGCGCCATGGAACTGGACGCGCAAGTGCTCTTGAAGGCAACCAAGGTGGACGGTGTTTACGACGCGGACCCGGAACAAAACCCCGAGGCCAAACCGTTCGACCGCCTCACCTACGGCGAGGTCTTGGATCGGAGGCTGGCGGTCATGGACCTCACGGCGGTGTCTCTGGCCATGGGAGGAAACTTGCCGATCATTGTTTTCAATCTCCGCAAAAGCGGCAATGTGCGCAGGGTCGTGTTGGGAGAACGTGTGGGAACCGTCATCGGAGGAGAAGGCTGATGAAAGACGAAATCATGTCCGAGGCGCGAGAGAAGATGACTCGAACCACCGAGGCCCTTGACAGGGAGTTCAAGAGGATTCGAACGGGACGGGCCACGACGGCCCTGCTGGACGGCATCAAGGTGGACTGCTATGAGACACAGATGCCCCTGGAACAGGTGGCTTCCATATCGGTACCGGAAAGCCGGCTGATCGTCATCCAGCCGTGGGATCAATCCATCATCGGAGCCATCGAAAAAAGCATCCTCAAGTCCGAACTGGGACTCACGCCCATGAACGACGGCAAAATCATTCGGATCTCCATCCCGCCGCTGACAGAGGAACGAAGAAAGGAACTGGCGAAGCTCGCCAGAAAGATGGCCGAGGAGAGTAAGATATCGATCCGAAACCACCGTCGGGAAGCGAATGAGATGTTCAAGGATCTCAAGAACGAGAAGGAGATATCAGAGGACGACTTTTACAAGTACCAGGAGGAGGTCCAGAAACTTACCGACGATTTCATAAAGAAAATCGACGAAATAACAGCAAAAAAAGAAAAAGAAATCATGGAGTTCTGACCCCCCCTTCCCTACCCCCGGGACTTTGAGGGTCGCCGTCCCGGGGCCCCTTCAGGGCGCATGCGGGCCGCGGACCGCCGGAATCTGCCGCCAAGCTCCGAGGCCGGACCAGTCTGCAGAGCACGGCGCGGTAAAAAGGATGAATCAAAGCAACAGGGAAAACCTGCCCCGTCATGTGGCCGTCATCATGGACGGCAACGGCAGATGGGCCAAGAACAGGGGCCTCAGGAGGGTCCAGGGCCACGAAGAAGGTGCCAGGGCCGTCCGCGAAGTGGTCAGGGCCACCCGGGAATTGGGCATCCCGTGGCTCACGCTCTATGCCTTTTCCGAAGAGAACTGGAAGCGCTCCGAGCATGAGGTCAAGGCCCTCATGAGGCTGTTGGTGCGGTTTCTGGAAAAGGAAACCGACGAGATGATGGAAAACGGCATCAGGCTCCAGGCCATTGGCAGGCTGGAAAAACTGCCGCGAAAGACCCGTAACGCGCTCAGGGAAGCCGTCCGAAAAACGGATGCAGGCAAGGAGATGGTCCTGACCCTGGCGTTGAGTTACGGAGGAAGGCAGGAGATCGCGGACGCGGTTGCCGCGATCGCCCGGGACGTGGCCCTGGGCGCACTGCAGCCGGAAAATATCACGGAGGAATCCCTGGCAGGCCGCCTGTACACAGCCGGCATGCCGGATCCCGACCTCCTGGTGCGTACCAGCGGAGAGTTTCGCATCAGCAATTTCCTCCTGTGGCAGATCGCTTACACCGAGATCTATGTCACGCCCACCCTGTGGCCCGATTTCGGGCGCGACGAGTACCTCAAGGCCATCGCGGACTACCAGAAAAGAGAGAGACGCTTCGGCGGTGCGCGGGAATGAGGCGAGGGGTTTGGAGGATCTTCATCCATGCATTTGAAGCGATGGCTAACGGCGATTGTGGCCCTGCCTTTGCTCTATTTCCTGATCGGCCCCGGGCCGAGATGGCTCTTTTACAGCGTAATTTTCATATTCTCAATGGGGGGGCTTGCTGAATTTTACAGGATGGCGGCCCCGGACCTCCCCCAGCCGGTGCGTTTCGCAAACCATCTCCTTTCCCTGGTTCTGTTCGCCGCTCTTTACTTCAGGCAGGTGCTGCTCGTTCCCCTTGTGCTCCTGCTTTGGTCCCTCGTGACCTTGACCTTTTTTCTTTTCGTGCGTCCGGGTCCGGATGCCCGGGGGACCGGAGAAATGGGCAAAGGGGTGCTGGGTCCCCTTTACGTGACCGTCCCCCTGTCCCTTTTCCTGCTCATCGACATGCAGCCAGGCGGGAAGACGTGGATCTTCTTCCTCCTGTGCGTCATTTTCGCGGGGGACAGCGGCGCCTTTTACGCGGGAAAACTCTTCGGTTCCCGGAAGCTTTACGAGGCGGTAAGTCCGGCCAAGACGTGGGAAGGTGCCCTGGGCGGGCTTTTTTGCAGCATCGTGGTGGCCTACGGTTTTCATCGCCTCATCCCCATGCGTTGCCCGGTGGGTCACGCCCTTGTCCTGGGAGGCCTCCTCTGTATAGCCGGACAGGTGGGGGACCTGGCCGAATCCATGCTGAAGAGAAACCACGGGATCAAGGATTCAAGCGGTATGCTCCCGGGACACGGGGGCATCCTGGATAGGATAGATGGTGTTCTGTTTGCCATCCCGCTCCTGTACGGATATCTCCTGTACACCATGGCTTGAACCCGGAAACTCCGGCGGACGGCCCTGTGGAGGGTCCATGGCCGGCCGGCAGGAGGTTTTGACGTCTCCATGAAACGAATATCGCTCCTCGGATCAACGGGATCGATCGGCGTGAACGTCCTGAATGTGGTGAACGCACATCCGGACAGATACAGGATCGTGGCCCTGGGGGCGGGAGGGAATCTGGATCTTCTGGAGGAGCAGATTCACAGCTTTCATCCGCGTGCCGTGGCCGTCAGAGAGGAGAGTGCGGCGCGCAGGCTCAAAGAGCGCCTTACGGGTCCCGATAAACCGCAGGTTTTCTTCGCCACGGAAGGTCTTGTCCGTCTTGCCACATATCCGGAAGCCGATACGGTGGTCTCAGCCATTACGGGGGCGGCAGGGCTGGTCCCCACCCATGCAGCCGTTTCCAGCGGCCGGCACGTGGCCCTGGCCAACAAGGAAACCATGGTCCTGGCCGGCCCGCTGATCATGGAGGAGGCCCGGAGAAGGGACGTCAGCGTTCTTCCCATAGACAGCGAACACAGCGCGGTCCTTCAATCCCTCCAGGGGCACGCCCGGGAAGACGTCAAGCGGGTCATTCTCACCGCTTCGGGCGGGCCCTTCCGTGAAATGCCGCTGGAGGAAATGAAGCGGATCACTCCCGACCAGGCGTTGCGCCATCCCAACTGGAGCATGGGACCGAAGGTGACCATCGATTCGGCCACACTCATGAACAAGGGACTCGAAGCCATCGAGGCCAGATGGTTCTTCGGCCTCCGAATGGAGCAGATCTCGGTCCTGGTGCACCCCCAGAGCATCGTCCATTCCATGGTGGAATACATCGACGGATCCATCATCGCCCAGCTGGGAGTGCCGGACATGATGACCCCCATTTCCTATGCACTGTCCTACCCCAGGCACCTGGAAACCCCATTGCCGCCCCTGGATCTGGAAACGGTGGGGACCTTGAGTTTCGAAAAGCCCGACCAAGATCGCTTCCCATGCCTCGGCCTGGCCTGGGAGGCCGCTCGCATCGGCGGAACCATGCCCACGGGGCTCAACGGCGCCAACGAAATCGCCGTGGCTTCTTTCCTGGAAGGCAGGATCGGATTTCAAGACAGCCCTCGCCTCATCGAAAAGACCATGGCCAGGCATGACCCCGCTCCGGCGAATGACATCGAGGCCATCATGGAAGCGGATGCCTGGGCCCGATCCACGGCGCGGGAAATCCTTGCAGGCCCTGCCCGGCGATGACGGTGTTTGATCCGCGGGGTATCTCGTTGTATAATTACCGGGAATGAGATGGCGAGGCCGCCGTGGGCGGGAGACGGCGCGAATACCGTGGCGGGGCTTGCCCCGCCGATCAGACTTACCACGGTGTCGAAAAACGTGGCGAGCGACTACCGGGGAAGCTCAAATGAGGAGTCTCCAGGGGAGAGAAGTATTTTGAGGCCGATCTTAACGCAGTTTCCATAATCGCAGTGGTTCTTCAACAGCCTGCTGAGGATTTATAGACCCATGAACCTTTTCTTATACTACGTCCTGCCTTTTGTCCTGGTCCTGGGCGTCCTGATCTTTTTTCATGAACTGGGGCATTTCCTTGTGGCCAAATTTTTCGGCGTCAAGGTGCTCAAGTTCTCCCTCGGTTTCGGATCCAAAGTGATAGGACGAAAGGTGGGTGAAACCGAATATCTCATCTCCATGATCCCCTTGGGGGGTTACGTCAAGATGCTGGGCGAAGGAGACGAGGAGAAGCCTTTGCCCGTTGAGGAGGAGGCCCGCTCTTTCGCCAACCAGCACGTTTTCAAGCGCATCGCCATTGTCTCGGCCGGTCCGCTGTTCAATTTTCTCCTGGCATTTTTCCTTTTTGCACTCGTTTTCGTGGTGACGGGCGAACAGGTGATGCAACCGGAGATCGGTCAGGTTCGGGAGGGCTCACCCGCTGAAAAGGCCGGACTCCTCAAGGGAGACCACATCATATCCGTGCAAGGAATTCCCGTGGATTCGTGGGAAGACCTCAAGACGATGGTCCGGAAGAGCGCCGGCAAGCCCTTGCGATTGACGATCTTGCGTGAGGGTCGCACCATAGAGGCCGTGGTGGTCCCCGAGATGTCAACCGTCAAGAACCTCTTCGGGGAAAGTATCCCCTCCCCTTTGATCGGGGTGGTAGCCTCCGGGGCCGTGAAGACCCTACAAATGGGCCCGTTCCAGGCCGTCGCCCGCTCCGCCGCCAAGACGTGGGAGATCACCAGGCTCACCTTCGTGACCATCGTGAAACTCCTCCAGCGGGTGGTACCCCTCAAGACGGTGGGGGGACCGATCCTGATCGGGCAGATGGCCGGGCAACTGGCCCGGGAGAACTTCGGCTACCTGATCCCCTTTATGGCCGTTATCAGCGTCAATCTCGCGGTCTTGAATCTGCTGCCCGTACCTGTCTTGGACGGCGGGTTCATACTTTTTCTCCTGGTGGAATTGGTCCTGGGAAAACCCCTGAGTATAAAAAAGAGGGAATTCGCTCAAAAAATCGGCCTGTTCCTACTGGTCACGCTCATGATCTTCGTGCTTTACAACGATGTGACGAGGCTCCTGGAATGAAACGATCCCTGATCCTCGCCCTGAACACCACAACCATGCAATACGGCCTGGCCCTGCTCCGGGAGGCAGGCAGCGTGGTGGCCGAAGAGATCCGGGAGGGCCGGGATCGTCGGTTCGGGGGCCTCATGCCCGTTCTCGGGAGAATGCTGGAGGAATCCCGGGCATCTCTTCAATCGCTTAAAGCCGTGGCCGTGGCGACCGGTCCGGGGAGCTTTACAGGGCTCCGGGTGGGGCTTTCAGCGGCCAAAGGACTCTGCCACGGCCTTGGCATCCCCCTGATCGGAATCTCCAGTCTAGAGGCCCTGGCGCATCAGGTGCCCTTCTCACCCGGGCCGGTATGCGCCCTAGTCGATTCCCGACGGGGCGAATTTTTCGTGGCACGATTCAGGCATACCGAAAACGGGCGTCTCCAACGGACGACGGACGACGAGTGCCTGGGCGCGGATGATCTCAGGGACAGAGCGTGGGAACCGGCCGTATGGATTGGCAATGATTACTCGAAGCAGGCCCCGATCCTGGAACAGGCCCTTGACGGGACCGCCCTCCTCGCGCCACCCCAGATGTGGCACATCAGGGCCTCCTCAGTGGGGGCACTGGCCATGGAACGCCTGCGGAAAGGGGACACGGACGATCTGGGGACCCTCAAACCCTTGTATCACCGCCCTCCCGACATTCGCCCCAACCCCTATCCCCTCAGGGGGGGGTTCGAGAAGCGACAAGGACGTTGACAAACTAGTGGGAACAGGTTAAGGGTGCGGTACCCGGGGAGGGGGACGCCCCCTGAGGATCCCTTTGAACACTGCATGAACGGCGAATCAACGATAACGGACAAAGCTCGGGAGTGCGACGTCGTGTCGCCCCCGGAGCGGAGAAATGAGACCTTGGACCGAAAGGCCATAGAGAACTGTTGGCCCCTGGCCAGGGAGGGAGTCCCTCTCGTATTGGGAGGATGCCTTCTCACCGCCGTTTGCGCCTACACCCGGATGCCTTGGCTTGCCCTCGTCATTGGACTGCTGACCGCCTTTACCGCCCTCTTTTTCAGGGATCCTGACCGACGGAGCGATGCGCCGTCCCATGCCGTGCTCACACCGGCCGACGGCAGGGTCATCCGGGTGCGGCACCTGTCGGAACAGGAAAGTCCGCTGAACGGACCAGCCACCCAGATCAGCATCTTCATGTCGATATTTAACGTGCACGTGAACCGCATACCGACCTCGGGCGTCATCGAGGCGGTCCGTCACCGGCGGGGCAAGTTCTTTTCAGCCCACCTGGACAGGGCATCGATCCAGAACGAGCAAAACGCCCTCACCCTCCGCACGGCGGACGACAAAGAGATCGTGTTCGTCCAGGTGGCGGGCCTCATCGCCCGGCGTATCGCGTGCTGGGTCAGACAGGGAGATAGTGTGATCCGCGGGCAAAGATTCGGGCTGATTCGATTCGGCTCCCGGCTGGACGTCTATCTCCCTGCCGAATACCGGGTCACGGCCCGACCGGGACAAAAAGTAAAGGCTGGAATCAGTGTGGTGGGGTATCTATCATGAGAAACAGGCGTAAGCGACGGCCCAGGAAGCGAAGCGGAAAGCGGGGGATCTACATCCTTCCCAACCTCTTCACCTCGGCAAGTCTTTTCAGCGGCTTTTTCGCAATCATCGCCGGGATCCAGGGAAGATACGAGTCCGCCGCAGCGGCCATCTTGGTGTCCTGCCTCTTTGACGCCCTGGACGGCAAGATCGCCCGTTACACGGGCACCACCAGCCAGTTCGGTACGGAATACGATTCCCTGTCTGACCTGGTGGCATTCGGTGTGGCGCCCGGCATACTGGCCTTTCAGTGGGCCCTTTCACCTTTCGGGCGGCTGGGGTGGCTGGCCTCTTTCATGTATGTCATCTGCGGTGCCCTGCGCCTGGCCCGGTTCAATGTGCAAAAGGACACGGTGGAACCCAAGTATTTCAAGGGGCTCCCGATCCCTGCGGCGGCGAGTTTCATCGCCACGCTCACCCTGTTTTCCATGGCGGTCGGAGGGCTCGCCGACACGAGACACATCCTGATCATCGTCCTCATATACGCCTTGTCCTTTCTCATGGTGAGCACCGTTTATTATCCGAGTTTCAAGGAACTGGAACTGAGAAAGGCGAAACCGTTCAACGTGCTCGTCGCCGTCATCCTGATTTTTATAGTCGTGGCATACAAGCCGCGGATCATGCTCTTTTTTATCGTCGTAACCTATGTGCTTTCGGGCCCCGTCCTCACCCTGATCAGGCGCAGGAGGCGGGCGAAGGAGACAGAGGCACCCCGCAGCCCGGGGTTGACCGTTCCGGGGGAAAGGCAGGAGGCCACAAAACAACGCGTGTCTCCCTGAAACCCATGCGAATCACCGGGGGCCGGGCCCGAGGCCGGATTCTGGCCTCGCCGAAGGGCCGACGCATCAGACCAACCGCCGATCTCGTCAGGGAGGCGGTGTTCAACATCCTGGGGCACGACCTCGAGGGATACCGCGTGCTGGATCTTTTCGCCGGAACCGGGGCACTGGGCATGGAGGCGCTGAGCAGGAATGCCGCCTTCGCGGTGTTTGTGGACGCCTCTCCCGGTTCACTCGCCATCGTCCGAAGGAATCTTCGGTCGTGCGGGTTCGAGGGGTCAGGCGCGGCGATCAGGCGGGACCTGCGCAGGGGGATTCCTCGAAATCACCGCCTCTTCCGGGAACCCTTTGACCTGGTGTTCCTGGATCCCCCTTACGGGAAGGGCTTGATCCCGCCGCTCCTTGAGGAAATGCCGGACAAAGGGATCGTGGAGGCCGGGTCGCGTATCGTGGTGGAATCGGCCCGTTCCGAACGGCTTCCGGAAGGCACCGCGTGCCTGACCTTGCTCGATCGACGAATCTATGGTGACACCCAGGTCGCCTTTTACTGCAGAGAGGTGTAAAATTGAGCGCTGAAACAGCCATTTATCCCGGAACCTTTGACCCAATCACCAACGGACACCTGAGCATCGTAAAACGAGCACTCACGATCTTCGACCGAATCGTGGTGGCCATCCTGGACAACCCTCAGAAGGCCCCCCTGTTCACGCTGGAGGAACGCATTTTCATGATAAAGGAGGCCATGGAGGGCCTTCACAATGTGGAAGTGGACACCTTCAACGGTCTGCTGGTGGATTATGCAGTGGCCAAAGAGGTCAACGTCATCATCCGCGGTCTGCGGGCCATGTCCGACTTCGAGTACGAGTTCCAGATGGCACTGATGAACAGGAAACTCAATCGGGAGGTACAGACGCTTTTCCTCGTGACCGACTACAAGTGGTTTTACACGAGTTCCACCATCATCAAGGAGGCGGCAAGCTTCGGGGGAGAGGTGGCGGATCTCGTCCCGAAGATCGTGGACCTGAAATTGAAGGAGAAGTTCGGCGCCGCAAAAAATGCTTGACACGGCCCGAGCCATAAGCCATATTACTTACTCAAAAAATCCAGCTTCACCCCCGTCGGCCGCCGCTCCGGGGACCAGATGAGGAGGATCTGACGTGGCCTTGACGAAAGAGAAGACCGTCAACAGCGTTTATCATCAGGTGGGTTTGAGCAAGAGCCAGTCCAGGACAGTGGTGGAAACCCTGTTCGAAATCATCAAGAGCACCCTGGAAAAAGGCGAGGATCTGCTGATCAGTGGTTTCGGAAAGTTCGTGGTGAAGGAAAAGGCGGCGAGACGCGGTAGAAATCCTCAAACCACGGAAGACCTGCAGTTGAGAGCCCGTCGGGTGGTGGTCTTCAAGACCTCCGGAGTGTTGCGGAACAAGATCAACGGCGGTTCATAGGCGAACCACGAAGGCCTCCTCGAAGCCCATGTCTTCAAGTCTCTTTTCGATTTCGCGGGCCCTGCGCACTTGCCCCGAGCGGAAAACCCGAACCCTGTAAAGAATCTTCCCGTCGTTATCCCGGAACTCGGACACCTCCACGTCGTCGAACAGCACTGTCAGCCTGTCGGCCACGCGCAGTGCATTCTCCCTGTCACGAAAGGCGCCTACCTGCACCGCGAAACTTCCCCGTGTCAGGTCTTCCACCCGCACCACCGGACGCACCCCGTGCCCGGTCCGGAGTTTGCCGACTTCTTTTCCCAGCGCCACGACGCGGACCGGCGCCGTCCCGGGTCCCACCAGACCGATGGCCTTTGCCGCCGCGTAGGACAGGTCGATCACCCGCCCCTTTACGAAAGGACCCCTATCATTGATGCGAACCACGATCTTTTTCCCGTTCCGCAGGTTGGTCACCAGCACGTGGGTGCCCAAAGGGAGGATCTTGTGCGCGGCGCTCTTCCGGTACATATCGAAGATCTCGCCGCTGGCCGTCCTCCTGCCGTGGAACTTTTTCCCGTACCAGGAGGCAATGCCCGTCTCCCGGAATCCCTGGGCCTCAGGGAGCGGATAGTAGGTCTCGCCGTTGACCACGTAGGGCTCGAAGGATTTCCCTTTCCTCCCTTCCGGCAGGAGTAGCAGTTTCCTCGAGGGCGTCCGGGGTCCCCCGACGTAATGGGTTCTTGCTGCGCATCCGCTCAGGAGCACCACGGAGATAAGGAGAACCCACGGAATTCTCTTAAGAAAACGTCCTTGTCTCACGCTCATGGCGCTGTTTCCCATGCCACCCCGGATGGACCGTAACCTATGTGCCCAGGGCAATGGAAAGAGCCGTTGTCAATCGTGTGACATCCCGGCTCGCCTGCCGCAACCTCGAGATGAGCAGTCTGGAGATCTCCAGAAGCACCTTCACTCCCATGGCGGGCTCTTCCTCCATGAGGCGCAGGAAGTCGTCCCGCTTGATCTCCAGGAGCCTGCAGTCCTTCACCGCGGTGATTGTGGCCGAGCGCGTCTCCCGGCCGATGAGGGCCATCTCCCCGAAGACCTCGTGATCTTCGGGCCGGTACCGGCTGAGAATTTTTTCCGCCTCCCGAAAATCCCCCTCACCGAACTTCATGGTGAGGGTCTTACTCACCTCGACCTCCCCCTCGAGAACCAGGTACATGGTGTCGCCTTCCTCGCCCTCCTTCATAATGAGTTCTCCCCCGGCGAAGTTGCGCTCGGCCGTGATCCGCAGCATGCGCGCCACTTCTTCCTCATCCAGAACACGGAAGATCGGGATCTTTCTCAGTTCCTCGGGATTCATACCACCCCTCACGGAGCACCGCCCACCAGTCTTTCCCCGATTCCCCCTTCTCTGGGACTTTCCCGGGACAGTACCAGGATCCAGTCGTGTGCCGTCAGCTTGTAATCATCGGGCGGATTCAGTTGAACCGTAGCCCGTCTTCGATCGCCGAAAAATTCCTTGCCCGATTCGGCGAATTTCTTTTTGATGAATTCGTCAACCGCCGAGTAACCTTCCGACAGGATGTCCTCCAACCCGATGCCTCTTTCCTCACGCAGCACGGCCAGGAGCAGTCCCCCGGTACGTTCCCGAATGTGGGAGGCCAGGTCCCGCACGGGCTTTCCCGTATAGCGCGCAGGCACCCTGACGCGCCACAGCCGGTTTTCGTCCTCATCGTTTGCCAGCATGCGAAGGGCCTCGGTCATGCCGGGGTCTGTGGCCGCCTTGGCCAGCAGGGAGCCGGAAGACTGGCCGCGCACGATGATCTCGTCCACATGAGCACGGTTGAGATGCTCTCGGTTTTCCGGGTGAAGGAGTTCGGCGCAGGTGCGTACCTTGGAGGCCATGGCCTTGATGGCCAGGGTACCGAAGATCGTTCTTTCATCCGCCTTTTCCAGCGTATGACCGCCCGATGTGTCGGCCAGGACGATGGCCGCCTTCGCCCGCGACAGATTGGCCCTGGCCAGGACATCTTCCTTGACGAAATTCCCGCGCACGAAACGCACCCGGTGCTCGCGATATCTGTACTGGATCGTGTGAATATCGTCGCGGTCCAGTTCGTTTACCAGGACGATCACCAGGTGGGTCCCGCGGGCGCGTGCCAGGATTCCGTCGATGACCTGGAAACCGTTCTCGTTCCATCCGCACACAAGGATATGATCCTTGTCCTTGATTCTTTCCAAGCCCTTGCCCTCCCGGATCTTGCGCTCCACGAACACCGAGGCCACCGAGGCGGTGATGATGGAGAGGAGGGCCGGGCCGCTCAAGATGATCAACAGCCCGGCGATCTTTCCCAGGGTGGAGGTGGGGACCACGTCGCCGTATCCCACGGTGGTGATGGTCACCACGGCCCACCAAAGGGCGTCGAACAGCCCGCTGGGCCCCTTGCTGACGTAATAGCGATCCGCGAAGAACAGCGCCACTGCCCCGAAGAGGACCAGCGCCAGGGTAAAGGCCAGGATCCGGAAAACCTTCTCGTTCTTGAGAAGGTAAAAGAACTCCTTTACCGTACCGAAAATCCCCCCGGCACCCGCACCGTCACGCCAAGCACCCATGGATCATCCTTCCCCCGATCCGTCTCGTCTCGAAAATGTCGCTGCGGAACCCGGCCGCGGGCTAATCTCCCCTGAATATATCCCGGCCCGCCACCAGCCGCATGATCTGGTTGGTCCCGGTGTAGAGCTGAATCAATTTGGCATCGCGCATCATTCTCTCCACCGGGAAGTCCTTCATATAGCCGTATCCTCCCAGGACCTGCACCGCATCGGTGGTAACCTTCATGGCCGTGTCCGAAGCCACGAACTTGGCCATGGCGCAGAAACGTGTGATCTGCCGCTTTTTCCCCTCGTCCAGCAGCCGCGCAGCCCGGTAGGTGAGCATGCGCGCGGCCTCCGTGTAGGCCACCATGTCAGCCACCATGAACTGGATCGCCTGGAGCGAGGCGATGGGGCCGCCGAACTGGACCCGCTCCCTGGCGTAACCCACGGCTTCATCCACGGCACCCTGGGCCAACCCCACCGCCTGTGAGGCCGCAAACAGGCGGCTGCCGTCAAGGGTTTCCATCATGTTGGCAAATCCCTCGCCTTCCTCGCCCACACGGTTTTGCACGGGCACGGCCAGTGCTTCGAAAATCAACTCCGAGTTCACGGAGCCCCGCATGCCCATCTTGTCCTCGTTCTTCCCGTAGGCCAGCCCCGCGCTTCCCTTCTCCACCACGAAGGCGCTCATTCCCTTGGCCTTGCGGGCCGGATTCGTGTATGCGAACACCGTGATCACGTCTGCGATGCTCCCATTGGTGATAAAGCATTTCCGACCGTCGAGGACGTAATGGTCACCGTTTGGAACGGCACGCGTTTTCATGGACAGGATGTCGGAACCCGCCCCCGGCTCGGTGGCCGCAAAGGCCGAAAGAGAGCCGCTCGCCAGGCGGGGCAGGTAGGTTTCCTTCAATATGTCCGACCCCCGGGAGTGGATGGGAAGGAATCCGTCGGCCTGGGCGATAAGAATGAGGGCCGCCGAAGGCGAGGCCTTGGAGATCTCCTCGATGATCATCGCGAAAAGGAGATATTCCGCACCGATACCGCCGTACTGTTCCGGAAGGAGCGGGGCCAAAAGCCCGTTTTGCGCATAGACCTCCACGATATCCCAGGGAAATTCGTCCTTGCTGTCGATTTCGGCCGCGCGGGGCGCAATACGATCCCGCACCACGTCGCGAACCGTGTTGAGGACCATCTCCTGCTCATCGTTCAACGGTATCATGAAACCGTACCTCCTGCCTCAGGAATCCATGTTGGAAAACGATATAATGAATTCGGGGCCCGAGTCAACGGCCGCCTTCTCCCCTGCAAGACGATCCAGGGGAGGTTTGGGGAGGGGGACTTCAGCGCCCGGAGCGGCCTTCTTCCTTGAGGATCTCGCGGCCGATCACGATCCGCTGGATCTGGTTGGCCCCTTCGAAGATCTGTGTCAATTTCGCGTCCCGGTAATGCCGTTCCACGGGGTAATCCTTGCAGTAACCGTACCCCCCGAGGATCTGGACCGCGTCGGAAGCCACACGCACGGCGGTGTCGCTGCAGAAACACTTGGCCATGGAGGCAAGCTTCGTATTCTTTCGCCCCCGGTCGTTGTCCCTGGCGGCGCGCCATATGAGACCCCGTCCCGCCTCTATGGAGGTCCACGCGTCAGCCACCATAAAGCGAATCGCCTGGTGATCCACGAGCCTCTTGTTGAATGTGCGTCTTTCCACGGCATAGCGGAGCGCGGCGTCGGCAGCGGCCTCTGCGATCCCGAGGGCCAGGGCCGCCACGCCCGGCCGCGTGGCGTCGAAATCCCGCATGGCGATCTCAAAACCCTTTCCCTCTTCTCCCACGAGGCAGTGGGAGGGCAGGAACACCTCCTCCAGGAAGACCTGCTGCGTATTGCTTCCGCGGAAACCCAGTTTGTCCTCCGCCTTGCCGCGCACCACGCCTTCGGTTTCCATTTCCAGGACAAAAAAACTGAGCCCCCCATCATCCGTTCGGCACAACACGGAGGCCAGGGAGCATACACCTCCGTTGGAAACGAAATTCTTGGTCCCATCCAAGACGTAACCGCCTTCGACGCTTCGGGCGCGGGATCTCAGAGCGGCCACGTCGGAGCCCGCCTCGGGTTCCGTGACCATATAGCCGATCAATTCCCGACCTTCCGAAAGCCTCGGGAAAAATTTCTCCTGCTGCTCCCGGCTCCCGGCCTCCACCAGAGGAAAGAGGCCCGCGGTCTGGATGATCAGGTTGAGCGCCGTCGAAGCACAGGCGCGCGCCACCTCCTCGATACAAAGACAGAACATGAGACAGCGGTCCTGTTCCAGGCCCCCGTAGGCGGGCGGCAGGAAGATCTGCAAAAGTCCCACCTCGAACAACATATCCGCCATATCGGTCCGAAAAACGCCCTCCCTGTCGATCCGGGCGGCCGCCGGAGCGATGACCTCCCTGCTCATGCGGCGCACGCTTTCAAGCATGAGCATCTGAGAAGAATTCAGTTCCCACATTGTCCCTTACAACCTCCCTCCCTCTCCGAGACTCATCTCGGCCGCGATCCGTTTGACCCACGCCCCGTAAGTCTCCTCGCGCCCCTCTTC
>Ga0180301_10001759_pt1 | contig 16991 bp, 17 predicted proteins | sample GuaBasSediGuay16_FD_121797 | JGI IMG/M metagenome (GOLD analysis project Ga0180301, IMG submission 121797) | Subseafloor sediment microbial communities from Guaymas Basin, Gulf of California, Mexico - Guay16, Core 4569-2, 12-15 cm | ecosystem: Environmental > Aquatic > Marine > Hydrothermal... | reverse complement strand
GCATGTCATAAAAAGGGAACACGGGGGGACCGGCGCGCACAGAGGCCTCCCACAGATCCCGGGAGCAGCCCTGGGGGAGGATCACCGCCTCTGCCCGTTCCATGAGCCGCACGTCCTCCTCGGACACCTTCCGCGAGCCCAGCACCACCTGCACATCGGCCTCAAGGCATGGATGAAACGAAAGGATCATTCGCGCCCTCCGGTCTTTCGAGCCTACCGGCCCCTTCTGATCCTCCCCGAGATGGGCTTCATTGACTTTGCCGGGGACAGCAACTATACTGTCTGCATTTTAGTCAAGGAACGGAGTGAATCTCAATGCCCATTTATGAGTTCAAATGCCTCGAGTGCGGTGAAATCATCGAAAAACTTTTCCTGAACCCGGAAGATCCGGTGGAATTGAAGTGCCCCAAGTGCTCTTCGGAATCCTTCGAGCGGGTCCTGAGTACCACCAGTTATGCCATGGGAGCGGGGCCCGGTGGCAACCAGCCCAAGCTCACGACGAAATCCTGCGGTTCTTCAAGCCAATGCATGACACTCGAGATTCCGGGTCCGGCCAAGTGATTTCGGACCCCGGCAGACGGTTTGAGACGATCCCCCGGTCAAATGGATGATCATGATGGACAAACAGCCGGTCCCATGGACCTCACCGAAGAGGACATGGCCAGGATTCGGGATGCCTTTTCCGAGCGCATCGAACCCAAGTTGAAGCGGATCCATGCACGGGTAGGGACCCTTTGTTGCGATTTCGCCGGTCCCCGGTACAAAAACTGGATGATACACTTTTCTTCCAGAGGAGACGGTTTCGAAATAGTGGATTTCGAGTACGACGAGGACGGCACGGCCATCGACCTCGACCTGTAATCGCACCGACCCCTGGTGCCCGCCTTACCGCTTCGCCACGGAACCCGTGAATCCTACAAACAGAGACCTTTGAAAAGCGTCCAGGTTTGTTCAAGTGCCATGAAGGCGAAAATTTTGGCCACAGGAATACTCAAAGCCCCTGACCTGTCTGCCTTCACGGCGCAGGCGGGCGCCGCAATTGGATGAAAAGGGGACGCTTTTCAAAGGTCTTAAACAAGGAACCTTAAAATGAGCCCTGTTGTCGGAAGATTTCAAGGAAGAGATGTCATCGCCGTGCCCCAGTGCCCCTTTTGCGAACAGACTTTCTCCCCGCCGACCGAAGAGGCGGGCGAAACGCCGAGGGAAATGCCGGTGGGTCGGTGTCTATGCGGTGCGGCGTACGCCTATGACGCCACGGGACACAACCTGGGAAGCGCCATGATCGAGGCATTGGTCTGCGCCTGCCACGGAGACTGGGACCATGCCTGGGATCTCCTGCCCGGGGAGGACTATCTGGAAAGACAACTTGAGCACTATGACCTGGAAACCCACAAGGTCATTTCGGGAGGGGTGTACGAGGGGCGGCGCATCGCCGGTACGCTGTATTTCATCAGGCTTCACGAACCGCTTCGGAAACAAGATGCCTCTCCGGCGAGGAATCGAGAGTACCCAGTCAAAAACCGGGCCTCTCATTCAAGCCCAAGGAAAGGACGCAAATCCTTCTCCAAACGCGAGGTGGAATCTCTGGTTCGCGACTACCGACTGGACGCTGTGGTGGAGATCGCCCGGACGGATGCCAGGGTAATCGCATCCCTCAAGCGTCTCCTCTATGCCGTGGACAGGATTCTGGCCCGGCGTGCGGCCGAGGCCCTGGGCCTGGCAGGCCATGTCATCGCCCGGGAGGATCCCTCAAGAATCGCTCGCCTCTTGCAGGGGCTCATATCTTCGCTGACCGACTCCGCCGCTTCGGCCTGGGGATCCCTGGACGCCATCGGAGAAATCATCTACCACTCTCCAAACGAGTTTGCAGGCTATATCCCCCAACTTTACGCCCTGAGCCGGGATCGGGCCCTGCTGCCCGAAATCCTCCGTTCCCTGGAAATGATTTCCCGCTCCCGAAGTCCCGTAATCAGAAAAACGGCCTTCCAGTTCGTGCAACTTCTCCGGGACGAGGACCCGCGAGTGGTGGCTTACGCGGCCATGCTCCTGGGAAACCTGGGGGCGACAGAGGCGCGTGAGGAACTGGAAAGACTGAAGGATGCGACCGACCCTGTGGAGGTGTACGAAAAAGGCCGCCTCATCGAGAAGACCTTAGGACTTCTGGCCTCCGAGGCGCTGGACAAGCTATGAATGTTCGCTATTTCCTGGCCTCCCCGGCCGGGGATATTCTTCTGGGACCCGCCGAACTGGACCGACCATTCAAGACGGCCCCCCGGAAAGATCATCCATTTCTGACCCTTGGCGACTACTTCAATGCCCTCAGGGACTTTCTCCTGGACGGGCACCGCCTCCCGGATCTCCTTCGCACCGCGTGGTGCGGAACGGAGGCCGCCCCCACCCCCGACCGCCTGCTCATCCGCTCCGAAAAGCATGGCGCCTTCTATCATATCGCGTCGCTCGAAATTCCAGGCTCCCCAAGCCTCACGAGATTGGCCCTCAGCACCGCGCTTTCACCCGAGGCCCGCTCCGTCCAGGCCAGGGAATGTATGGTACTCAATCGGCTGCACGAAAAATTCAGGCTCCCTTATCTGCCCCGGGTTCTTTCGCACGGAGAGGCTCAGGCGGGATCAGGCGAACGCACGGCGAAGATATCCATCCTGGTGACCGAATGGTTTGAAGGATTTCACGAATGGCACGTGTCCGGCAATCAGGCTCAAAGCCCCGGAAAGGTACTTATATGGGACGACCGGCAAGGACGGCGACCCGCCGGGCGGGCCGAAATGCGCCGGATCATCCATGAGGCCGCCCGAATCCTCACCCTCTATTACGACCCGGCGCGTTTCCACCAGATCCTGTTCTGGCACCATGGCGCCGGCGACTTCATCGTGGGGCCCGGAGGAAGGGAGGCGGAGGTGCGTCTTACCACGGCCCGGGACTACGGTCCCAGTCCGATCCTGCGGGAACGAAAAGACGCGGACCCCATGACGGCCCTTGTATATTTCTTTCTCGAAATGACCGCCCGAATCCGGGTGGACCGGGCCGACGGGGTGGGTGAACCGGCATTCCTGGAGGACTCGGTGCTGGAGGAGGCGGTGGGAGGATTCCTGGAGGCCCTGCAAATCGTCAAGAACCGGGCGTGTTGTCCCGACTCCGACTCGGTCCTGTCGCTGCTGTGCGCCTTCACTCACGAGGAGCTTTGCCGCCTCATGGAGCCCCTCGTGTCGCTCTGGCGAAACACGGACCCTGGCGCCTGGCTCATGATGGTACGGCACGGAGAGTCCCACCTGGCTAGACTCCGCCTGGTTCTGAAAGGGCTACGATCCTGAGATTCCCGCATTTTCCAGAATCACCCATGCAACGCTCACCAGGAGATCGGCCGAGCGCGGCACCCCTTCTGGGGGCATACCCTGTTCCAGCAGGATACGTGAGAGCCCGTAAAGCTCTTGCTGGACCCGATCCATGTCAAAGGCCTCGTAGGAGGTCCCCTCCCTGAACCCGCTCTTCCAGCAGACCCTGGCCTTGCCCTGAATACGCAGGGGTATTCCGTACACACGGCATGTGATGGGGCGATGGGCGTAGAGGATGCAGAGCTTTTCCTCGTCCAGAAGGGGGCATGGAATCCGCTCGTCCGAAAGGTCCCCTGAGATCCCTTCCATCTCCCATCTTTCCTGAAGCCTGTCCATGATCTGCCGGGCACGCCTGGCCCGCCTCACGGCCGGCCTGCGCACTTTTCTGTCCAGTTGATCGAAATGAAGACGCAGGTAAGCCGCTTCCACGGGAAACAGGCCGAACACGGCGTGGCAGCAATCCGCGCACTGGGGGATGCACCTCACCAGGTCTGCGTGGCGTTCCGCCAAACGGCGAAACGCTGCGTCCGCGAGGCCGGCGATCTCTTCATAACGCCGGAAGATTCCCGATGAAATCATGACTTGCGGTGAGGCTCGAGGGCTTTCAGAAACTCCGGGTGCGCGTCAAAGCCCAGGGCCACGGCCCGGTCCAGGTGCTCGACCGCCTTGCCGTAATCGCCCCGATTGTAATATGCAGAGGCCAGGTTGTTGTGGCCCAACGCGAAATCAGGGGCCTTGTCCACGAGGCGTTCGCCCACTTCCACGGCCCGGTCCACGTCTCCCTGTTGCAGATATGCATTGACCAGGTTGCTCAGGGCCTGGACGATATCCGGGTTGAGTTCCAGGGCCTTTTCCAGCGCCTCGATGGCCTCTTCCGTTTTCATCATCTGCAGATACGCGAAGCCCAGGTTGGCGTACCCCCGCGCATAACGCGGCTCGATCTCCACTGCATGGAGGTTTGCCTGGACCACGCTTTCCATGTCTCCTTTGCGGAAATAGATGTAGCCCAGGTTGACCCATGCCTCGAACATGCGGCCGCTGTTGCCGATGGCTTCCCGGAAGGCGGCTTCGGCTTCCTCCAGTTTTCCCTCCTGAAGGAGCGCAACCCCCAGGTTATAGGACGAGGTCGCGCACTCCGGGTTTTCCTGGAGCCTTTGTTTCTGCTCTGCTATGAATTCTTCCGAATCCTGTGGTGTTTTCATAGGATCCTCGATGTGCTGCTGGTTGTAAGACGCCCGTCGCTTCTTGCGGGCTCCCCCTGCCCTGCTCCGCATCAACGGACAAAGAAGAAAAGAGGTCGCCGCCCCGCTCTCACCAGGGGGCTGCGACCTCTTGTTTCCAGGCCATTTCCGCGCGCTCCGACCGCGACAGGCCGGGCTTTGAAAGGGCGGCCCCTCCCCCCCACACACCCCTGGGCTCACCGTCAGAGGTACGATGTGGCTGGAACACTTCCGGCCGACACCCGCGGGTGAGGCCGAAAAGGACCGTTGGGGGGCCGTGCAGCCGGGGTCTTAGTGATCCTCGGTCTGCCCCCTGCCTTTCAGGCCGTACATGGTGCTGCTTCCCGTGGAAAAATAAATGAGTTTTTCCTCGTTGATCAGGGCCGTGGCGGCCTTCTTGATCATCCGGGTCTTGGCATCGGGCAGTACCTTGTGCACCGCCTTTTCCATGTCGCTGAAGTAGAACTTCGTCTTTTTGCTGTTTTCAGCAAAATCCAAAATGGCCTTTTTGATATCTTCCATTACGAGACTCCTTGTCTTTTCGAGAGGGTCGGCTATTCAACGCCACCCACGGCCTTGGATACATTCCAGGCCGCTTCCGTGTACTTGAACTGGGACGTGGTCCGGTAGGTGTCATACGCCAGCCGGTAGTCGTCGATCAGATGCTCCGTGAAGGGAAGCCCGCATTTCTCAAAGAACTTCTCCCATCCGATACGCTCGGCCCAGTCGCCCAAACGTTCATACTTGTTGGCGCCTTCGGCATAGGCCTCGATGATCCTGCGCACCGATTCGCACACTTCCGGAAACCTGGGGAAGTTGTTGGGCAAGGCCGGTATGATCACCTTGGAGAATTTAGGGGGGCTGATCCTGTTGGACACCTTGCCGCCCGCCATGACGGTAACGCAGTCGCCCTCTTTGTCCGAAAGGGGCAGCGCCATGCACATGGTATAGCAGTTTCCGCAGAACATGCAGCGTTCTTCCTTGATCTTGACGCTCTTCTTCCCGGATTCCGTCTTGGTGGGCGAAATGGCCGCCGTCGGGCACGCCGCGATGACCAGCGGGATTTCACAGACCGATTCCATCACCTCGTTGTCCACGATGGGGGGCTTGCGGTGATAACCCAGCAGGGCGATGTCCGAACAATGCACCGCGCCGCACATGTTGAGGCAACAGGCCATGGAGACCCGCAGCTGGGCGGGCAGGGTCATGCCCTGAAAATAGTCGAAGAGTTCGTCCATCACCGACTTGACCATGGAGGATGCGTCCGTGGCCGGTGTGTGGCAGTGGATGTAGCCCTGGGTGTGCACGATGTTGGTGACGCCTGCGCCCGTGCCGCCCAGGGGAAACTTGTAGCTCCCGCTCACGTGTTTGCGGCTTTGGAGGTCCTTCTTCAGGGCCTCCATCTTGTCCTGGCTGTCCACCATGAACTCAATGTTGTTCCGGGTGGTGAAACGCACGTAACCGTCACAATGCTTGTCGGCGATTTCACAGATCTCGCGCACATGTTCAACGGTCATGAAACGGCAGCCGCCCACGCGTATCGTGAAGACCTTGTCACCGGTTTCGGAGACGTGGACCAGGACACCCGGCTCCAGGATCTCATGGTATTTCCATTTGCCGTAGTTGTTCTGGATAATAGGCGGAAAATACTGCCAAAAATGTCTCGGACCCAAATCCGTGATCCGATTTTCCATGGGTTTTTCAGGATTATAAAGACCCAACCTCTCAGTCGATAGTCCCATTCTGCGTACCTCCTATCTCTATCTCGCGTGTCTGGCACGGTAGTCTTCGATCTTCCTCTTCCATCCGCCGGGCACATCTTCTTCTTTCCAGAAGATGTAGGGGTTGGACCGGGGCTCTTTCACCATCTGCGGCATGGGTGGAATATTCAATACCTCAAGCAACTTAGAAACACCCTGCCGTTGAATCAACTCGCCCAGACGCTCACGGTTCTTGCCCTCTTCCATCCACCAATCCCACAGTGGCTCGATAACGTTCTCCTTGATGTTGTCGTAAGGAGGCTCACATTTCATGAACGGGATGGTCAACAGGGACATCTGGGCACCCTCGAGGATCGGAGCCTTGGCCCCGAAAAGGATACTCACGCCCGTGTCTTCACCCGGCCTGAGGGCCCGGGGCATCACGTTGATACAGTGCATGCAGCGGGTACATTCTTTGTTGTCGATCATGAGTTTGCCGTCTTCCAACCACATACACTTGGTCGGGCACAAATCGATGACTTCTTTCTGGATATCGAACGGGCCCCAGTCCCTGCCTTTGTGGGCGCCGCCGTTGGGTGCGATTTCACCGCCCATGTAGGCCTTGACCGCTTCCTGATCGATACGAATCTCGTCGCGCCAGGTCCCGATATAGGACATATCCGCACGTGCTATGGAGGCCACGCAACAATTGGGGCACCCGTCGAACTTGAATTTGAACTTGTAGGGAAACGCAGGCCTGTGAAGCTCGTCCTGATAGTAATGCGTCAACTCGTAGCACATGTCTTGCGTATCTATACAGGACCACTCACAGCGGGCCCTGCCGATGCAGCAGGAGGGCGTACGCAGGTTGGACCCGGAGCCTCCCAGGTCCTGCTGAAGGATGTGGGTCAGATCGTAGAAAATGGGTTCCAGCTGCTCGGTGAATGTCCCCAGGAAGATGATGTCTCCCGTGGAACCGTGCATATTCATCATCCCGCTTCCCCGGTATTCCCAGAGGTCACAAAGAGACCGGAGATAATCCGTGTGGTAAAACTTGCTGGCGGGCTGGTTGACTCTCATGGTATGAAAATGCGCGATGGAGGGGAACTTGTCGGGCAGGTCCGAATACCTGCCGATAACGCCGCCACCATACCCGAACACACCCACAATTCCGCCGTGCTTCCAGTGGGTTTCGCCGTCCTTGAAGGAGATTTGCAACTGGCCCAGCATGTCCTCGATGACGTCGCGCTCGATCAGCATTCTGTCATCGGCCAATTTCCTGCGGTGCAATGCGCCCCTCTTGGCGTCGGCGATGAAGCTCGGCCATGGTCCGGATTCCAGATCTTCCAGCATGGAGATATCATGCTTGACCTTGAAATTCTTGAGTTCCTCCTCGGTGTAGTTATTCAACTCCTCGTCGGAGTAGATCCTGAGCTCGTCGTATTTTAGCTCTTTTTGATCCTCTCTAGGTTCGAAAGCCATTCTTTCTGCCTCCTCGGATTAAGTGTAAAAAGCGATCTCGGTCCTAAAACGCATTTCAGGAGCTAAGAAACTTGAACTTGATCTCCTACGGTCACCTCCTCCCTCATGAAACCTCGAAATTTTTCGCAGGCACCCCTCGGCCTTACCGACTTCCCGCAACGTGCGGCAAGGCCGCCCGCGGTGCTGAATCGGATCGGCTTAACTATTTGTGAATATTAGAATTAGTTTATTTTTCAAATAGTTAAGGTTTGACTTATAATCCGAAATCACGTAGATTGTCAATAAAAAAAAGCGTGGTTTTTCCTTGACACATCGGGCTCCAATGAATTATACGCCGCCCTCGTCGAACCAGGGGGGGCCGGAGCTCCGCAGAGCGCCCCAAAGGCATTGGCACCGTTCTCCGAAAAACCGGCCATCTCTTACAGGGTTTGAAGGTTTTCCCGCAAGACTTCAAGACATTACCCATTTGCCGCAGGGTTCCGTCCGCGTCGAATTGAAACGCCCCTTGGAGATACGAATGAATTCAACGGCCGCATCCATCCCCCGGATCATCATCTCCGCCCTGAGGGGCGGCTCGGGGAAGACCATTCTGTCGCTGGGGTTGACGTCCCTCTGGATGGAACAAGGTCTCAAGGTCGCCCCTTTCAAGAAGGGGCCGGATTTCATCGACGCGGGATGGCTGACTTTCGCAGCCGGCACCCCTTGTTACAACCTGGATGCCTTTCTCATGACGGCCCCTCAGATCCTTTCCTCCTTCCTGGACCATGCAGAGGGTTCGGACATCTCCATTATCGAAGGAAACCGCGGTCTCTTTGACGGCCTCGACGTAGAAGGGTGCTCCAGCACGGCGGAGTTGGCCAAGCTTCTCAAAACGCCTGTAATCCTGGTGGTTGACGTTAGCATGGCGACCCGCACCGTGGCGGCGCTCGTAAAGGGATGCCAGGCCTTTGACCCGGCCCTCGGGCTGGGAGGAGTGATCCTCAACCGTGTGGCGGGTCCTCGCCAGGAGTCCCTGGTCAGGGAGGCGGTGGAGACCTACTGCGGCATTCCCGTGCTGGGCGCCATCCCCAAGCTCAAGGGCAACCCTTTTCCCGAGCGCCACATGGGACTGGTACCCACGCATGAGAGGGAAGAAAGCATCTCCGCTCTCCGCTGGGCGCGGGAAACCGTGGACCGCTATCTTGATATGGAAAGGATCCTGGATCTTGCCCGCCGCGCGGGAAAGCTGGCAGGCTCACCCGAGGCGCCGGTGGTGGAAACCCGCCAACCCCCCGAGGCCCCCTCTTTGCGTATCGGTTATATCCTGGATCCCTCTTTTTGGTTCTATTACCCGGAAAACCTGGAATCGTTGCAGGGCTTCGGGGCACGCCTCGTTCAGATCAATTCCTTCGAGGATGCGCGCCTCCCCGAGGACATCGACGCCCTTTACATCGGCGGCGGCTTCCCCGAAACCCAGGCCCGCTACCTGGCCGATAACGTTCCCTTCAGGGAATCGCTCCGGAAGGCCGTTGAAGGGGGGCTTCCCGTGTACGCGGAATGCGGAGGCCTCATGTACCTGGGTAAAATGCTTCATTATGAGGGGACATCCTATCCCATGGTGGGAGCCCTGCCCATGGAGCTGATCCTCGAAAAAAGGCCCCAGGGTCACGGGTACACCATCCTGGAGGCGGAACATGCCAACCCCTATTTTTCGCCCGGTGAAGTCATCAGGGGGCATGAATTCCATTATTCCCGGCCTGTCTTCGACCGGGGGCAGACGCCGGACTTTGTCTTCAAGGTGCGCAGGGGCCATGGGATCGACGGTCGAAGAGATGGAATTTTAAAGAAAAATCTCCTCGCCACCTATACACACGTCCATGCGGGGGGCTTTCCCGATTGGGGAAAAGGGCTTATTCGAACGGCCCTTGCGCGGCGTGGGGGCGGTTTTCTTCCACGAAATCAAATCAAGGATTGACAAGAGTCTGAAAGTAATTTATAGTTCCACATTTCATTTTTCATCCAAGTCGACAAACCAAAAGAAGGAGGAGGATTGAGGATATGCCGACGGTAGAGTTTGAAGGCGAGACCTTTAACGTTGATGAAGACGGTTTCATCGATGACTTCAACAACTGGAACGAGAAATGGGTCGCATATGTAAAGAGCACTGAGGGCATCGAGGAACTAACGGACGAACATTGGAAAGTGATCAATGTTCTCCAGGAATACTACAAGAAAAACGGCATCGCCCCCATGGTGAGAATTCTGTCCAAGGTCACGGGCTACAAGCTGAAGTACATCTACGAACTGTTTCCATCGGGACCGGGGAAAGGTGCCTGCAAAATGGCCGGACTGCCCAAACCCACGGGGTGCGTGTAACAAAATCGCGTCCTTTTTCGGAGCATCGGTTCTCCGGACGAGGACCGGCCCAGCCCAGAACATGGATCGGGCGCAGGGGATAAGAGTCTCCTGCGCCCTTTTATTGGGACCGCCTGCGTCTGCAGAGCGGGCCGTACAATTCGGGGCTTCGGCCACCCAGGAAGTAACGCATGGGATGCCGCCTCAGGCGGGAAACCCGCAGGGGATCCACATCCACCATGAGAATGCGGTCCTCCTCTGCGGCGTAACTGCCCACGACCCGTCCATCCGGATCCACCGCCACGGCCACAGCGGGGAATGAGAGCCCTTCGGCCGTCTCACCGGCCTGATTGCAGGCCACGGCATAGGCCGTATTGTCGAAGGCCCTGGCGGGCAGGTGCCGGAGCCAGCTTGAAAGTTTCTCCTCAGGGGTTCCGCGGGGCGAGGCATGAGGGAAGAGGAGGAGGGTGGCGCCTTTGAGGGCCATCAACGTGCTGATCTCAGGAAAGTGGGCTTCCCAGCAAAGTTGCATCCCGAAAACGATTCCCCGGTACGAATGGACCTCCAAGGCCTTCCCGGGCGTGTACGCATCCGACTCAGGGGGTGACAGATGGGTCTTGCGATGAAGGCCCAGCAAGCCGCCCGGTCCCGCCGCCAGGTGGGTGATGTAGGGCCGGCCTTCCCGTGATCTTTCCGCATAACCGGCCAGGATCGCAAGGTTCCATCGCCTTGCCATCCCTGCCAGCCTTTCAGCCACCCGGCCCCGATGGGCGGCCCTGGCCAAATCTTTCGCCCGCCTCAGACTGTAACCGGTCACACAGAGTTCGGGAAAGCAGAGAAGTTCGGCCCCTCGCCGGGAACCTTCTTCCACAAGGGACTCCATCCGGCCCAGGTTCTCCTCCACCGATTCCAGGGTGGAGCGCATGCACACGGCCCCGACTCTCAATACAATCTCCAATTCCCTTCGGCACGCGCACGGCCCTTGACATAGGGCACCAGTCCCCCGGCACGAATGATTTCGCGCATGAACGGAGGGATCGGCCTCACGCGGTAGCTCCTGCCTGATTCCAGATCCCGTAGACGTCCCGACTCCAGGGAGACCGACACACGGATCCGGTCCCGGAGCCCTTCCAGGGGCTCCTCGGCTTCAAGGGCGGGGAGACCGATATTAAAGGCGTTTCGATAAAAAATCCTCGCATAGCTCTGCGCCACGATGAGGCGGATCCCTGAAGCCTTGATGGCCAGGGGGGCATGTTCCCGGGAAGAACCGCACCCGAAATTCGTCCCTGCCACCAGGATGTCTCCCTGCTTCACTTCCTCGGCAAAATCGGGGCGCAATTCGGAAAAGCAGTGTCCTGCGAGTATGGTCTCATCCGATTCGTTGAGGAACCTTGCGGGGATGATCAGATCCGTGTCCACGTTGTCCCCGAATTTCCAAACCCTGCCCTCATAATCCATGCTCAACGCCTCGTGCCCCGCATTCTCCGTGGTTTATGGTGTAGGGACGAGCCCCGGTATTTCCGCCGGCCGCGACCGGCTTGTCCCGACCCCCGAAGACCGCACGCACTGGAGGACGGTACCAAGACCTGCTCAAAGCTCCGCCGGGGAACCTATGCGTCCAAGGACCGCCGATGCCGCCGCCACGGCCGGGTTGGCAAGATAAACACGGCTTTCGGTATGCCCCATCCGCCCCACAAAGTTGCGGTTCGTGGTGGAAAGGGCGGTCTCTCCCCGGCCCAGTACTCCCATATGCCCTCCCAGGCAGGGCCCGCAGCAGGGAGGACCCAAAACCGCCCCCGCCTTCAGAAAGCCTTCCACCATACCCTCCCGCACCGCTTCGAGATACACCCTGGGGGAACCCGGGATCATGATGAGACGGGTGCCGCGGGCCACCTTCCTATCCTTGAGCACCTCAAACGCTTCACGAAGATCCCCCAGGCGCCCGTTGGTGCAGGAACCGATGAATACCTGATCCAGCCTCACGGGATCCACGGCGGAGATGGGAGCCACGTTGTCCGGGGAGTTGGGAAGCGCCACCTGCGGCTCCATGTCGCTCACGTCAAAGTGTTCCACTCTCAGGTATCGGGCCTCGTCATCGCTCTTGAAAAGTTCGCCTGACCGCGAAGCGTGCTCCCGTACATAATCCCGGGCAACCGCGTCGGCGTGGAAGATACCGTTCTTGGCCCCCGCCTCCACGGCCATGTTGGCCATGGTGAAGCGGTGGTGCATGGGAAGTCCCTCAAGTGCTCCGCCACGAAACTCCAGGGCCTTGTAGGAGGCGCCGTCCACTCCGAGGCGCCCGATGACCGAAAGGATGTAATCCTTGCCGCCCACCCACCGGGGTCTTTGTCCTTCGAAGACCAGCAGAATCGTTTCCGGGACCCTGAGCCAGGTTTTCCCCGTGGCCCATATCACCCCCAGATCCGTGCTCCCGACCCCCGCCGCGAAGGCCCCCAGGGCCCCATAGGTACAGGTGTGGCTGTCCGCACCGATCACAAGGTCCCCCGGAACCACCAGTCCCCGTTCCGGCAGGATCACATGCTCGATGCCCGCCTCACCCAGGTCGAAATAATGGCTGATCCCCAAGGCCTCGGCAAATTCGGCCATCATCTTGACCTGGGCCGCACTTGCAATGTCCTTGTTGGGAACAAAGTGATCCTGAACCAGGACCACCTTTTCAGGGTCGAAGACACGCTCAGCTTCCAACTCATGAAAGACGCGGATGGCCAGGGGCGCCGTGATGTCATTGGCAAGGGCCAGGTCCACCTCCACCTCCACGAGATCACCGGGCCGTACGCTCCTGTTTCCCGAGTGGCGAGCCAGGATCTTTTCCGTGATGGTCATGGGTAACGCATGTCGCTCCATGATCGGCTCCCCTGCTCCACCCGCCCCCGGACAGGGGGCAGGCGGAATTTCCTCTCACAAGGTGATCTCTCCCGTCCGAGATGGGTTTCGCTTCATGTATTCGATCCGGTTGAGGCCGTTGACGAATGCCTTGGCGCTGGCCGTGATGATGTCGGGATCCGCCCCGCGCCCCAGGGCCACGAGGCCGTTTTCCTGGAGTCTCACCGTCACCTCACCCTGGGCGTCCATGCCGCCGCTGATGGCATTTACCGAGAAACGAAGCAGCCTGGATCGACTCCCGGCCAACTTGGCGATGGTATTGAACGTGGCATCGATGGGCCCGATCCCGAAGCCCGCTCCCTGCCGTTCCTCTCCCCTGACCCTCAGCTTGACCGTGGCCGTGGGCACCGCCACGGTCCCGCTCACCACGTTGAGGTAATCCAGCTCGAACTGGTCCGGGCAGCGCAGGATCTCCTCGGCCACGAGCACCTCGATATCCTCGTCCAGGATCTCCTTCCTCTTGTCGGCCAGTTCCTTGAAGCGTTTGAAGAGGCGGTTGAGTTCCTTTTCGGTAAGGTCGTAACCCAGTTCCTCGAGCCGCCGCTTCAAGGCATGCCGCCCCGAGTGCTTGCCCAGGACCAGGCTGTTGCTGGTCAGGCCCACCATTTCGGGTTCCATGATCTCATAGGTCATCTTGTTCTTCAAGACACCGTCCTGATGAATCCCCGCTTCATGGGCGAAAGCATTGGCCCCCACGACGGCCTTGTTGGGCTGGACTACGATCCCGGTCACGGTTTTCACCAGACGGCTGGTGGGGTGTATCTCGGCGGTCCGGATCCCGGTGTGCAGGCCCATGATGTCCCTGCGCGTGTGGAGACTCATGGCCACTTCTTCCAATGCCGTGTTTCCCGCCCGCTCACCGATCCCGTTCATGGTCACCTCCACCTGCCGGGCCCCCGCCTTGAGACCTGCCAGGGTGTTCGCCGTGGCGAGCCCCAAATCGTTGTGGCAGTGCACGCTCAACACGGCGCGGCCGATGCCGGGGGTCTTTTTCCGCACGTAACGGACGAGTTCCTCGAACTCGTCGGGCAGGGCATACCCCACCGTGTCGGGGAGATTCACCGTCGTGGCCCCGGCTTCCACCGCGGCCCCGAACACGCGGCACAGAAAATCTCTGTCGCTTCGGCTCCCGTCTTCTGCAGAGAACTCCACGTTTTCGGTGAATTGCTTGGCGTAGCGCACCGCCTCCGCCGCCTCCCGGAGCACCTCCTCCCGCGTCATGCGCAGTTTGTGTTCCAGGTGAATGTCCGATGTGGCTATGAAGACATGGATCCTAGGATCCTGCGCTTCTTTGACGGCGCTCCAGGCCGCGTCGATATCCTCTTTCGACGTCCTGGCCAGGGCGGCCACTTCAAGGCGCCTCACCTTCTCAGCAATTGATCTTACGGCCTCCAGGTCGCCCGGGGATGACGCCGGAAAACCCGCTTCCAGCACGTCCACGCCCAGTTTTTCCAGTTGCACGGCCAGCCTCAGTTTCTCCTGCGCGTTCATGCCGGCCCCGGGGGACTGCTCACCGTCACGCAGGGTCGTATCGAAAATAATAACACGATCTTCCATGGGAACTTCTCCTTTTCATATCCAGTGGTATGTACGGCGTTTCCATCTCAAACCCGCCCGTCCGGGGGCCTCGAAAAGGCCCCGCCGCAGGTGATCACTGGCCCGTGCACCTGCGGCGAACTCCTCCACGGATGAAAAAGTGCGATCCCACATGCTCAACATCTCTTTGTTTCCTTCGACAGTTTGTACTGCACGCTGTCGGCCAATGCCTGCCAACTGGCCTCGATGATGTTCTCCGAAACGCCGATGGTCGACCAGATCTCCTTTGAATCTCGCGATTCGATCCGAACCCGCACCTTGGCCGCCGTACCGTCCCGTCCATCTATGACCCGCACCTTGAAATCCACCAGACGCATCTCTTCCACCTCGGGATAGAACTTGGCCAGGGCCTTCCTCAGGGCGTTGTCCAGGGCGTTGACCGGCCCTTCTCCTTCCGCTGCGGTGATTTCCTGGTCCCCACCCACGGAGATCTTTATGGTCACCTGGGAGGTACTGGCTCCGGCCCGGTTCTTTTCGATGTTCACCCGGAATGATTCAAGGGTGAAAGGATCCTCGAACTGCCCCGTCACCTTTTTGATCAAGAGATCCAGGGAGCCTTCAGCCGCCTCGAACTGGTAGCCTGCGTCCTCCAGTTCCTTGATTCGGTTTACGATCTTCTGGCTGTCGTATCCGTTTCCCCCGAGCCTGATCCCCAGTTCTCGAGTCTTGTATTCAATGTTGCTTCTCCCGGCCAAGTCGGAGACGAGGACCCTGCGGCGATTTCCCACCACCTCGGGTGCCAGGTGTTCGTAGGCCCGGGGGTTCTTCATGATGGCGCTCACATGAACCCCCCCCTTGTGGGCGAAAGCGCTCTTGCCCACAAAGGGCCGCTGGTTGTGCGGCGGGATGTTGGCCACCTCGCTCACGAACCTGGAAAGTTCCGTCATCTGTCGAATCCGGTCCTCGGGCACGCAGGGCACACCCAACTTGAGCTGGAGGTTTCCCACCACGGCCAGCAGATCCACGTTACCGCACCGCTCTCCATACCCGTTGATGGTCCCCTGAACCATCCGCGCCCCGGCCTTTACGGCCGCAAGGCTGTTGGCCAGGGCCAGGCCGCAATCGTCATGGGCGTGGATTCCCACGTCCACGGTCAGACGCGAGACCAACCCCTCCACGACTTCACGCACTTCATCGGGCATGGCACCTCCGTTCGTGTCACACAACACCACCAGATCCGCGCCTGCCTCTGCGGCAGTCTCCACGGTTCTCACCGCGTAGTCCGGATTTTCCTTGAACCCGTCGAAGAAATGCTCCGCGTCATAGATCACGCGCTTCCCGCATCTCTTTAGATAGGACACCGAGTCGCGGATCATGGCTGCGTTCTCTTCCAGGGAGACCTCCAGGATCTCCGTGGCGTGAAGCTCCCAGCTCTTGCCGAACAGCGTGACCGTGTCCGTTCCCGCCTCCAGGAGGGCCCTCATGTTTTCATCCTCCTCGGGCCTCGTCCCGGCTCTGCGCGTGCTCCCAAAGGCCGTGATGCGCGCGTTCTTAAAGGCCACTTCCGCCGCCATGGAGAAAAAACGTTCATCCTTCGGGCTGGCCCCGGGCCAACCTCCCTCCACGTAGTGAATGCCGAAATCGTCCAGCTTTCCGGCGATACGCAGTTTGTCCTCAGCCGAAAGGTTGACCTGTTCCCCTTGGGTGCCGTCTCGAAGCGTGGTGTCGTAAAGTATGATCCCGTTTCCCATGGCATTTCTCCGGTCAAAAAAATCCGTTATCAGGTCCCGGCCTGATAACGGATTTTTGAGGACTTATGCCGGACTCAACTCGCCATCATCAGACCGGGCGCACGGGGCCGGAGCCCCAGGCCGAGGAGCAATAGGGGCAGAAGCGCCCCTATTGCGCTGATAATGCCGATCAAATCGAGTACCTTCAAATCCATCGAGTTGTGTCTTCCGTGGATTTTCTAAAATGATGTTATCAAAAAATTTTATTCGGAAGCTGTTTTACGTGTCAAGAAGTTTTTTCTCCTTTTCATGAACTCCTTGGCAAATCCTGAATAAGACAGGCCCGAACATTCAGAAGATCCTGACTTCCCGGCAAGCCCCCCCGCCGAACCGGCTGACGGCTTCGCCCGCCAGCGCCAATCCGGTCTCCAGGTGCTGCGCGTCGATACCTGGTACGGCATAGGCGTAAAAAAGCACGTCTTGCGTCCTTTCGGTGACACGGGTCTTTTCATCCGCACCCTGGCAGAGCACGCAGACGATTTCCTTCTCATCCCTCAGCACGATCTCCCCGGCGCGAGTGGTCATGGTCCGACCGCCCATGCCTTCGCAGGTCTCACTCCCCTCGGACACATCCAATGTGAGCCCGCCGTCGAACCGTTGGAAATCGGCTGCCGCCACCAGGATCCCGGCGCACATCTCGGCCATGAAATGGGCGTCCACCATGATGTTGTAGCGGGG
>Ga0180301_10001758_pt1 | contig 16992 bp, 20 predicted proteins | sample GuaBasSediGuay16_FD_121797 | JGI IMG/M metagenome (GOLD analysis project Ga0180301, IMG submission 121797) | Subseafloor sediment microbial communities from Guaymas Basin, Gulf of California, Mexico - Guay16, Core 4569-2, 12-15 cm | ecosystem: Environmental > Aquatic > Marine > Hydrothermal... | reverse complement strand
CTTTTTAAAAATCTCTTTTTTAGTAATTCTAATAATTTAAACTCTTCTTCTGTTAAATATATTAATCTCCTAAGGTGGATACCTTGTTCCTGTACTGTTCTAACCTGCTAAACTAGTATTTAGGTTATTTTATAATTTTAAGGAAAGCTTGACTAAAAAAAGGGAGAAAGTATAATAAAGACTGATGAAAAGGCTTGTCTTTCTCTTTTTTTTCCTCTTAAATTTTTCCTCTCTCTCCTTTAGTCAAGAAATAAGAATCTTAACTATAAAAGATTATATAATTAATCCGGTTATTGAAGAGTATATAAGAGAAAATATAAAATCTGCTGAAGAAAATTCTTCTTACCTTCTGATCAGACTGAATACACCCGGAGGGCTTCTTAAATCTACCCAGAATATTGTAAAGGAAATCTTAAACGCAAAAATCCCGGTAATCACCTATATCTGGCCCAAAGGAGCCAGAGCTGCTTCAGCAGGAACTTTTATTGGGTGCGCTTCTTCAATTCTGGCTATGGCTCCTTCTACTCATATTGGAGCAGCCCATCCAGTATTAGGAGGAGGCAGTTGGGGCAAACTCTCCATAGAACTTCAGGAAAAAATTATGAATGACACTTTAGCCTGGGCTAAAAATATTGCCAAAGAAAGAAATAGACCTTATAACTTTTTGGAAGAAGCCATAAAAAAAAGCAAGTCTCTTACTGAAGAAGAAGCCCTGAAAAGAAGAATAATTGATTTAATAGCTGAAGACTTAGATGAATTGTTGAAAAAAGTAGAAGGCAAAAAAATAAAGTTAGATAATGAAGAAATTATTCTCTCTTTAAAAAATGTAAAAACTAAATTTGTAGAACTTAATCCCCGCCAGAAGTTCTTAAATACTCTACTCGAGCCTAATATTGCTTATTTATTATTTACCTTAGGTTTTTTGGGGTTAATCTTTGAGTTTACCCATCCGGGTTTTGGCTTTCCGGGAATTGCTGGAGTAATCTGTTTAGTCTTAGCTTTATATGCCTTTTCCATCCTTCCAGTAAACTATGCGGGATTAGCTTTAATAATCTTAGGCCTTATATTTTTTATAGTTGAAGCCCTTACTCCTACCTTCGGAGTCTTCACTTTGAGTGGGCTTGTCTCTTTTATATTAGGCTCAATCCTCCTCTTTAGAGAACCCCAAATATTCCAAGTCTCTCTCAAAGTAATTGCTCCCTTAGGCTTAGCAATTGCTGTTTGGGGTCTTTTTATCTTAGGAAAAGTTCTTCAAGCAAGACTTAAGAAGCCTCAAACCGGCAAAGAAGCCTTAATTGGAGAAGTAGGTCAAGCTCTCACTGATATATATAATATAGGTAAGGTGTTTATTCACGGAGAAGTATGGCAAGCAAAGAGTAAAGAAAAAATAGAAAAAGGAGAGGAGGTGGAAGTAGTAGGAACTAAAGGCTTAGTTTTAGAAGTTAAAAAGAAAGGAGACTAAATATGTTAAAAACAATTTTAATATTGGCTATTTTTTATATTATCAGCTGCATAAAGATAGTAAAAGAATATGAACGGGCAGTAATCTTCAGGTTAGGAAGAGTCTTAAAGACTCCTAAAGGGCCAGGAATATTTTTTGTTCTTTGGCCTATTGACAAGATGGTAAAAGCTTCTCTGAGGACTGTTACTCTGGATGTTCCTCCTCAGGACATAATCACCAAGGATAACGTCTCAGTAAAAGTAAATGCTGTGGTCTATTACCGGATAATGGACCCTATAAAAGCAGTGATAGAAGTAGAAGATTACGACTTTGCTACTTCTCAGATTTCTCAAACAACCTTAAGAAGTGTGGTAGGCCAAGCAGAGCTTGACGAATTACTTTCCAATAGAGAAAAAATAAACCTCTCTTTACAAGAGATAATTGACAAACAAACCGATCCCTGGGGAGTAAAAGTATCAGTAGTAGAAATAAAACATGTAGATTTACCAGCAGAGATGCAAAGAGCTATGGCTAGACAGGCTGAAGCTGAAAGAGAAAGAAGAGCAAAAATTATTGCTGCTGAAGGAGAATTTCAAGCAGCTGACAAGTTAAGACAGGCTGCTGAAATGATAAAAGACCACCCCATTGCTTTGCAGATGAGGTACTTACAAACCTTGGTAGAGATGTCTTCAGAGCGTTCATCAACTATAGTATTTCCTCTACCTCTGGAATTTCTTAAAGTATTTGCCAAGGAGAAATAATTAGCTCAAAAGTAGAGTTAGTGCTGAAGACGAATGTGGGGCTCTATTTTCCAGGTTCGGCCTGCTACTATTAAAGCTAAAAATAAAGTAAAGATAAGCCAGTCCCGACCAATAAGAATTAGAGATAATACAGGATATCCTCCGTAAGGAGAAGAAAACTCTTTAATCAAAGAGTTAATAAGTATAATTATTAATACTAAGGGGATTAAAAGCCTTACTGAAAAATCCCAACATCTATTGATTTTTAAAGAAGATACATTATTTATATGCTCTCTCAACCTCTGAGTGCGGTAAAACCAACCTACCAATAAACACTCTAAGATTGCTCCAATCACTAAACCGTAGTGGGTGAGAAAATGGTCTGCTATATCTAACCAGAGTAAACCGGCCTGAGTAGTAAAAATAATACTCCCCAAAAATCCAGCCACACACAATACTGAAACCACAACTCTCCGGGGATAATGAAACTTATCAATTAGCCCTGAAGTAAAGGCTTCAATTATAGAAATGGACGAAGAAAGCCCGGCAATAACCAAACTCCCAAAGAATAACACCCCAAACAAATGAGAAAAGGCCGGCAAAAGAGAGATAGCCTTAGGAAAGGCTACAAAAGCCAGCCCCAGAGACTCACTCACCACCTCCTCCAAGGGTTGAGAGGTGGCTTTAGCCATATAACCCAATACTGAAAATACTCCCAACCCCGCAAATACGGAAAAAAAGCAATTAGTAAGGCTGATAACTATTGAATCTTTTACTATCTGGCTCTTTTTGGGTAAGTAGGAAGCATAAGCAATCATAATTCCAAAGCCTAAACTTAAAGTAAAAAATATCTGAGAAAAAGCATCTATCCAGACCCGGGGGTCTTTAAGACGGGAGAAATCCGGCTTAAGATAAACTAATAAACCTTGTTTAGAACCAGGAAATCCTAAACTCCAAAAAACCAATACACCTACCAGGATAAACAGGAGGGGCATAAAAAACTTATTGGCTCTCTCTAGCCCTTTTTGAACCCCCAAGAATTCAATAAGCCAGTTTAAAAACCAGACTATTGCCAAAGAAAAAAGAATTGGAGCCCTTACATCTCCAATGTTAAAAGGGGAAGAGCTCTTCATAAGAAAATCTTTAGAAAAGAAACTATTAGGGTCAGCCCCCCAGGAAAGGTTAAAAGAGAAGAAGAAGAAATTAAGGCACCAGGATATTATTACTGAATAATATAAAACAATCCCAAACATCACAAAGATAATCTGCCACCAACCAAGCCATTCGCCGTGTTTATTTATAGTAGCAAAAGAAGCAGGAGCCGAACCTCTCATCTTATGGCCTAAACCTACCTCTAGAATCATTAAGGGAATCCCTACTATGAATAAAGCAATGAAGTAAGGGATTAAAAACGCTCCGCCTCCATTCTTATAGCAGAGATAAGGAAATCTCCAGATATTTCCTAAACCAATAGCTGAACCAACAGCTGCCAATAAAAATCCAATATGGGTCTTCCACTGAGCCCGATGGTGAACTAACTGACTCATCTTTTCCCTCCTAATTTATTTTTCTATTAAAGCTGAAACTATGCATAAGCGGGTTAAGACACACAACTCCAGGTAATTCAAATCAAAAGGTTTTACTATGTATTCATAAGCCCCTAATTCTAAGGCTTTTTGGGCGGTTTCTTCGTCTTTTAACCCGGTAATCATTATAACTCCTATGTTCTGGTCAATCTCTCTAATTTTTTTTAAGGTAAGAAGTCCATCCATCCCGGGAAGCCTTATATCTAAAAGGATAAGTATGGGGCGGATTTTTCTGAACTTCTCTAAACCTTCCTCGCCAGTATAGGCGGTCTCTACTGAGAATCCCTTCTTTTCTAAAAAATCTTTTATTAAAGAACAGATTGACTTATCATCATCTACTACCAAAATCTTCTCTTTTTGATAAGAAGTTTCTCTTTGAAGTATTTGATTTACAGCCTTGAGGATAGCTTCAACTCCCAAACTCTTCCTTAAAAAACCACTGGCTCCTAAAAGACGGGCTTCTCTTTCTAAATTTTTATCCTCTAAGCCAGTAAGGATGACTACTTTAATAAGTAGATTCAATTCTCTTATCCTTTTGAGGATTTCTAAGCCGTTTTTCCCAGACATCTTAAAATCTAATAAGACTAAGTCAGGTTTTTCCTTCTGGATTAAAGGCAAAGCTTCTGAGGAAACTCCCGAAGTTATCACCTTATATCCGGATTTAGTTAAAGCATCGTAAAGTAAGTCCCTTATCTGGGTATCATCGTCAATTACTAAGACTTTTTTCTCCATAAAAACCTCCTAAACTTAACTTAAAACCTGGCTAATCCTCTCTACAATCTTACCTATATCTTCAGCTTTAGAAAAAATAGCTTCAACAAGCCCCTGAGAGGACAACTCTCTTTCTAAGATTTCTGAGCTAAACCCGGAAAGAATAAATATCTTACTATCTTTATTTAAAGATTTAACTTTAATTATTAGCTCCTCAATATTTTCCTCAAAAAAAGTGTAGTCTAATATTAATGCCTCTACTTTCTCCTTTTTTAATAACTTCTCAAACTCTCGGGGAGTTGAAGCTAAGCTGACTAAAAAGCCCTTTCTTTCTAAGAAAAGTTTAAGGAGCTCTCTTATTTCAGACTCATCATCAACCACTAAAATCTTCTTCACTTCTTAGTAAATCTAATTACTATCCTATCCTTTCCTTCAACCACTTCTAAACCTAATTGAGAAAGCATCTGAAAGACTGATTCTCTTCTAAAAGAGGGTGTATCTTCAAAAGGAGTTAGACTTTCTCTCCTTTTTAAACCGGGTTTCTTCTTAAAAATCACCTCTAAACCCTCTTCTAAGTTTTGAGTAGAAATAAAGATTGTACCTTGGCCTCCTATTCTCTCAGCCAATTCTAAGATAATGTAAAGAAAACCCTCTTTTAAAACCTGGCTCTTAACTAAAATAGACTCCTCAGCTTCAAAGTCCTTAATTACTCTAATATTATACATTCTTAAAAGGGGATAAACCAGAGTTAAAGTTTCTTCTAAAAGAAGATTGGGGTTAATTAAGGAAGGCTTCTCTTCAGAGACATTAGAGAAAGTTGAAGCTTCAGACACCAGTCTTCTAATTTTTTCTTCTTGTTCTTCTATCTTTCCTAACTCTTCTAAATTGCCAAACTTTTCATAAAGAATCTGGATATAGCCTCTAATACTTAAAAGGTAGTTTAAAATATCGTGGATTAAACCTGAAAGAAGATAACCTACAGTCAAGAATCTATTGTTATACTTTAAAAAATCTCTAAATCTTTGCCTTTCTAAATCCTTTATCAAATGAGAACTTTTAAGGCTAAAATAACCAAAGGAAAAAAGAAAGGACAAATTACCAAAGAGAAAAGAAGAAACTTCACCTAATCCCAAACTCGTTTTAACCAAACCCCAAGAGGGAAGGAAGCCAAGATAAAGACCCAAGACTACAAGGGTAAATAAAGAAGCTGAAGACAAGGTAGCAAAAACAACTGCCTTCTTCCCCGAGATAAACCCTGCCCAGAGAATAACTGCATAATAACCTAAACTGACTACTTTTGCTTCTAAACCTCCTAAGTAATAGATAAGCCAAGTTATAACTATAATATCTATGAACATCTGGTAATACTGAAACCTAAAGATATCTACCTTTTTAAGGAATAAAGGATAAGGCTGATTTAAGAAGGCTTCTATTAAGATTAAAGAGATAAGATAAGGATTAAGGTAAGAATAGCCTCCTAAGAATTTAAGAAAAATGAGGAAGAAAAAAAAGAGGAGAGAAGTTATAAACCTAATCTTCCCAGCCCAACGATACTTCCTTGCCAATTCTCTCCTGAAGAACTCCTCCATAAACCTACTTTTCTGAAACCAATAAAGATAGAAGGACAGCTTCTAATTCTTTAAAATCACAGGGCTTAGTTAAATAATCCTCAGCACCTAGACTTTTTGCCTGCTCAACCATGTAGGCTTCTTGGGCTGAAGTAAGCATAACTACTTTTGTGGAGGGCTTTATCTCCTTAATCTTCTTCAGAACCAACAAGCCATCCATACCCGGCATCCTTATATCTAAGAAGACTAATTGGGGTTTTTCTATCTTAACTTTCATTAAAGCCTCTTCTCCTGAAGAGGCTAAAATAGGTTTATACCCCCTCTTGTCTAAGAAAGAATAGAGAACTTCTCTTATTTGAGGATTGTCGTCAACTATTAAGATTTTTGCTTCTAAACCTGCAGGAGAAGATTCTCTCCTCACAACCTCCTCTTCCTTAAGAAGTTCCAGAATTCTTCTCAGCATAAGGTGGGTGGAAAAATCCTTTTTAATAACTTGCACACTTAAGAGAGAACTCAATTCTTCTTTATCGGAAAGTATAACTATAGGGGTATCTTTGTCAAACTCCCTAATCTTTCTGGCTGTCTCCGGGCCAGAAAGAGAAGGCATATCTTCGTCTAAGACTATAAGGTGGTATTTCTCTTCAGTAAGCCTCAATAAAGCTTCTGAACCCGAAGGAGCGCAAGTTACTTTATAACCCAGAGAAGAAAGTATCTCATAGAATCTCTCCCTTACTTTTATATCATCATCCGCTACCAAAATCTTCTCCAGCATACCTTCCCACCCCCTTTTAGAAGAGTAAAAGACTGATTTAGGAAAGCCTCTTTCTTATCTTCTCTAAAAGTAAATTTAAATCTATAGGCTTAAGGAGAACATCTTTACAGTTTAGCCTATTTAACTCTTCTCTATATTTTTCTATATAAATTGAACCAGTCAAGACAATAATCGGAATATCTTTTCTTAGTCTGCGTATTTCTTCTATGAGCTTAATCCCACCCATCTTAGGCATCTTTAAATCTACGATAATTAAATCTATATTAGAGCCTGAAGTTAAAACTTCTAAAGCTTTTTCTGAACCCAAAGCTATCCATACCGAAAACCCTTGCCTACTCAAAAACTCCTCTATCACCTTTAAGATTTCTAACTCATCATTTACCACTAAAATCCTATAATTCTTAGCCACCCTCACCTCCTTCTTCTAAAGGCAAAAGCACAATTGCAGTTGTACCTTCACCTTTTTTACTCTTAAAAAAAAGTCTTCCTTTATAAGCCCGGATAATCCCTTCACAGACAGAAAGACCCAAACCTGTGCCTTTCTCCTTGGTGGTAAAGAAAGGCTCAGTAGCTTTTTCCAGCTCCTCAGAAGTCATACCTATACCTGTATCTTTAAATTCTATCCTCAAAAACTTTCCTTCTCTCTGAGTAGTAACCTTAATTAACCCCCCTTTAGGCATTGCCTCTTTAGAGTTATTTAAGAAATTCATAAAAACTTCCTGGAGTTGTTTCTCGTCAGCAGATATCAAGGGTAAATCTTGAGAATATTCTCTCTCTATCTGGATATTAGCTAATATAAATTGGTGTTCTATTAGTTGTAATACTTCTTCAATAGTTTTATTTATATCTATTTTCTTTATCTCTCCTCGAGAAGGACGGGAGAAAGTAAGTAATCTCTGGATTATCTCTTTTGCCCTTTGACACTCCTTCATTATGATTTCTAAGTTCCTTTTAACTTCTCCAGGCACATTTTCTTCCATCAGAGAGAGCTGGGCCCTTCCTGAAACAACCATCAAAGGGTTATTTACCTCATGAGCCATATCTCCTACTAACCTCCCCAGTTGAGCCAGTCTTTGAAGTTTTTCGGCCTCTTTACGCTGGGTAATATCCACGCCCACAACAATTGTAACTAAAAGGCTACCTTTCTCGTCTCGGACTCCGGAAATATACCAGGAGATAGTAAGCTTATTTCTATCTTTGGTCAAGAATTCGGTCTCATGACAACCTAATTCTCTGTCTACAAAACACTTCTTAAAAAGCTCATGGATTTCTAAACTCTCTTTCTCCTGAGGCATAAAAAGAGAAATCCAGTTCTTACCGAGAAAATACTTCTTCTTAAAGCCAGTAAGTTTCTCAATATATTCATTTACATCTATAATATTTGCTTCTTTATCTAACACCATAATTATCCCTTGAGCCATCTCCAAAGTTCTCTTTATAAAAGCCCGGGATTTTTCTAACTCCTCTCTTGCTCTTCTGCGTTCAATAATCCCAGCTAAAACATTAGCAAAGGCCTTAATAAACTCCTCCTGAGATTTATCAGGATGAGCCTTCTCTCTAAGATAAAGAGTAATTACTCCTAAAATTTCTTTCTTTCCGGATAAAATAGGAATAGACCAGTATCCCTGAGAAATGCCTTTTCTATATCTTAAACTATAAGACTCCTCCAAAGAAGTGGTAAATTGTATCTGTTTAGTTAAGGCGGTTCTTCCACAGAGGCATTCCCCAAAAGAAACTTTTTTACAACGCTCTTTAACCTCCTTAGGAAGATTCTGCTGGGCTTTCAGGGTCAAATAACCTTCCTCTTCTACTAAAAATAAACCAGCTCTATTTTCAAAAGAAAACCAGCTTAAAGAAAGAAGAAAACCCAGGGCTTTATCTAATATCTCTTCTAAAGTAACTTCCTCTAAAGAAAGTCTTAAAAGAGAAGTTATTACAGCCTCCTCTTGTCTTACCCTGCGGATACCTTCTTGAATCTTCCTTTCTTCAGTAATATTAGATATCATTACTAAGTCATAAAGAATACTACCCTTATTATCCCTTACTAACACAGCATCTATCTTACCAACCTTTCTTTCTCTCCTCTTAGTAGTAAACTCAAGCTCATAAGGAAGAATTTCCTTACCTAAAAGTCTCTGAGAAAACATCTGAAAAGCTTTAACCTTACTCTCTGCTGGAAGATAAGGAAGTCTAAGTAAACTCTTTCCAATAACTTCCTCAGGCTTATATCCTAACCAAGCATACAATCTTTTATTTACATCTATAACCCTTCCTTTTTTATCCAGCACTACTATAGCCTGGGGAGCAAGCTCAAATATCTCTCTGTATCTTTGCTCAGCCTTTAGTACAGATTCCTCTGCTTTTTTTAACTGAGTAATATCTTGGCCTGAGCTTAAGGTTCCAATAATTTCTCCCTTCTCATCTTTGAGAACAGTATTACTCCAAAGAATAGCCTTCTCCTTCTTATCTTTAACCAATACAGGATTCTCATAACTGCCAAAAGTTCTTGGCTCTCCAGAAATTAAACTTTCAAATGCTTTCTCGGTCTGCTTCCTTACCCTCTTAGGTAAAAAATTCTTAAACCAATTTTTCCCAATAATATCTTTCTGCTTATATCCTAACAATTGAGCGCCCCTTTTGTTTATAAAAGTAACTTTCTTATTTAAATCCAAGGCTACCACTATCCCGCCCATAACATTGCAAAAACGGTTGAATCTCTCAAGTTGAATCTTTAACTCTTGCTCTAAAATTTTTTCCTTGGTGATATCCTTAGCCCAATGTAAAGACCCTAAAACTCTTCTTTTCTCATCAAAAATAGGGGCAGTGGTTAGGAAAAACCATCTCTTAAGATAGGGCTCAAAAAACTGAACAGTCTGAGGCTTTTTAGTAGTAAGGGTTTTTTTATGAGGGCAGTATTTATAGGGCTTATTTAAACCATGAATAATCTTATAACATTTACTTCCTATTACATCTTTCTTAGGTTTTTTTATAAACTTTAAAAATTTCTTATTTGCCTTGAGGATATTAAAATCTTTGTCTATTAAGAAGACAAAATCTTCCATTGCCTCAAAAGCTTCTGACCAAAATTTACTATAAACTATCTCTGGCATAAGGCCTCACCTCCCTATACCAAAAATACCCCTCTTAAAGAGAGATTTTATATATACTTCTCAGCTATCTCAGAAGCAAAGGGAATTCTTATTTTTTTACCCTGAAAAGAAGTAACCATTAACACAATCCAAAGGACTAAACCTAAAATGCTAATGATAGGTATAAGTATCCAGCCTACGATAGGAATAAATCCTAAGATTATGCTTAGAGCAAAAAGTCCTCCAAAAATAACTATCGACTGAAGAGCGTGAAACCTTACTGTTTTGTTCTCCTTCTCAATAAGAAGAAAAACTAAACCCGTTATCCAACCCAAAAGATAGCATAACAAAGATGCCACATTTTCCTGTAAGCCTGTTGAAGTCTTCTCCATCTCTACCTCCCTCCTTTACAACTTTCAATTTAACACTAATAAAGAATCCTGTCAAAGAAATTAAACTTCAACCCCAAATATCCTCCTTGCTAAAAACCCGATAAAGATGAATATTCACTAAGTTCACTCCTCTGGAATATCAAAAATTTATCTTTATCCACATTATTATTTTATCACAAATTTTACCAAAAAAATAAATTTATTAGGGAGGTAGTCTCAAGTGAAAAGTAAATTCATAAAATTTCTTAACTAAACATAAGAAATCCTCACCACTTCTTCCTCTACCAATACAACAAAACCTCCCCAGATTTACAACAAAATCTTCCCAAAAATATAACAAAATTTATTGCTATAGCATTTAAAAATGTTAACATTTATTTTCAAGCTAAGTTTTCTTATTAAAGGTTATTCCTCTTTCCTACCAAAATTCTTAATCTTCTGCAACATTTCAGTTTCAAACAAAATATTGCATAAACCCTTTCTTTCCCGGTGAGAAATAATAAAAGTATTAGAAGATTTAAATTCTGAAAGGATTAACCTACTTTTATCAACAGAACCATCATCTACAAATAAAACATCGCCAGAATAAAAACTCCTTAAAAGAGAATATAATTTTATTAAATTCTTCTCCTCATTATAAAGGGGTATTATCACCAAAGACTCTCTATCCATATTTTAAACCTTTCTCAATTCTTGAGGAGATAAGTCTACCAGTTCTTGGGGCTCTACCACGATAAGATATTCGGGCAGAGGAAACTTTGCTTCTGGATGCAGTAAATTCTCTTTTTGGTCCTGGACATGCCTGATTAATCTCTTAGAAATCCTTTCTACTACTTTCTTATCCCATTCTTTTATTACTATCTCAGGTATATCCTTTTTTTCTACTATTTTAGCTTTCCCTTTTACAGAAAATCCTAAAAATCTCTTCTCATCAACTGCAGTTATAGATATGGTCCTATTGTTCTGAAGATTTTTGAAAGTTTTCTTTTTATATAAATCAATGATATAGATATTTCCCTTCTCATCTATACTGACTATTCCTTTAGCTGAAGAGTGAATCCTCCCCTTCTCATCTAAAGTTGAAACTATTACAAAACTCTGCCTTTTTAAAAAGTTGGCTACTGCTAAGGGCAAATTCATCTTTAAAATATATTATCTAAAAGCAGCATAATAATAAACCCTAAAATTAAACCAGTAGTAGCTGCCTTGCCAAAACCCTGACGGTGAGATTCGGGGATAATTTCTGCGCTTATCAGATAAATTATACACCCTGCAGAAAAAGATAAAGCTAAAGGCAGTATTTTAGAAAACAACACCACCAGGCTTACTCCTAAAATCCCTCCTAAGGGTTCAACTAAGCCAGTAAGAACAGTTATACCCAAACTAAACCTTTTAGAATAGCCCTCAGCTCTCAAGGGGAAAGCCACTGCTACACCCTCAGGGATATTCTGCAAACCTATCCCTATAGCTAAGATAAACAAAATATCCTTCTCAGGTGTAAATTAGGACCTTCTCCCCCCTTTTAAAGTGCTGGTGAGGGATTAAATTATCAGAAAATCTTAAAAATAAAGCTCCTAAAATAAACCCTATACAGACTGTAAATATCCTTCCCCTCTCTAAAGCCGGGAGCAATAAACTAAAAAAAAGAAGCAGAAAGCATTATCCCTGAAGATATACCTAAGGAGAAAGAAAGAACTCTCTTACTTACTCTATTGATGAAAAATAAAGGCAAAGCCCTAAAGGAAGTGGCTAACCCGGCTAAAAGAGAAGCAACTGAGCCAACCAGAATTATATTCATCGGCCTGAAGAACAACTCGAGCAGTTTGAACTTGAACAGGAAGAACAGGAAGAGCTTGCTTTTTTTAAGCCCCTGATTAAAAAAGAGGAGAAAGTCCGAATAAGGTCTTTGGATTTACAATAAGGACAGACTAAGCCGGCTGATTCCTGATTAACTCCTATTAATAATTCAAAATCTTTATGGCAGTTATTACACTTATAAGTATATACTGCCATTTCTAACTCTTCGCTAACAATGAATCAATCTTAGCTCGGTCAAAGCCCACTATAACTTCATTATTTATCACTATTATTGGAACTCCCATCTGACCAGAAATCTTTACCATCTCTTCTAAAGCCTGTCTATCTTGGGAAACATCAAAATCCTGATAAGTCACACCCTTAGAAGAAAAATATTCTTTAGCCAGATGGCAATAAGGGCAAGTAGGGGTAGAATAAATCTTAATATCCATCTAAACTCCCTTCTTTAATTCCTCCCTTAATAAAAAGAGCTGGGTTAAATGCTTTTTCTCTTCATCAATCACCTTTTGTAAGACCGGCTGTTTATCTGCTAAGACGTATTCTTTAAAGGCCGAATAAGTCAGTATTGACTCTTTCTCTATGTATAGGCCAAACTCTACAGCTTCTAAGCTATCTTTAAAGAGTTCTTTTATCTTCTTCTCAATTAATTCTTGAGTAAAAATATAGCTTGAAGCAATTGCCTTAAGGTAGGCTGAATATTCGCCGGGGCTAAACTCAGAAACAATATAATCTCCCACCTTATTAAGCATATCCTGAAAAATCTTTTGATGTTCAACTTCCTCCCTCTTTAGGTAGTTCCAGAGGTCTTTAATTTTTGGGTCTCCTTCTTTTTCTTCTAAAGCCTGGTAAAGATTTTTGCCGTTCTCTTCAACTTTTATCGCTATCTTTAAGATATCTTGGGCTGATAAGATATTACTCATCACTTCTCCCTTCTTATCACTTCTTTTATTCTTTCTACAACTTCAACCCGACTTTTATTTCTTCTTATAAATTCCTCAAAGCTATAATGCTTTACAGTATCTATAAGAGTAAGAGCTTCATCTAAAATAAGGTAGCTGTTATAGGTAAAGCCAAAAGGTGTAGAATAACCCTGGAAATTTCTTAAATTCCACTCAATATAGCTACTCACCAAATGTTTCTTTCATCTTCAACACTCTCAGAACCTGACTAACTATCCTTATTTATTCTCTATGTCTTCTAATATAGACTCTAAATCATCTTCGTGCTCTATCTCATCTCCCAAGATACTTAAAGCCAAGTTGTAAGTTATCGGGTCTTTATCTTTAGTGAAGTCAGCTAATTTTTTATAAACCCCGATTGCACACTGCTCGCCTTTTATATTCTGCTTAAGTAAAGTTATAACTTTTGGGTCTTGAGGAGCTTCGTAACCACAGTTGCTCTCCTTATACCAATCCTGAGGGCTTAAGAGAGGTTTCCCTCCTAATTGAATTATCCTTGCAGTAAGCATACCGGCATGCCTAAGTTCATCATTAGCATGCTGTTCTAATTCTGAAACTACCGCTTCTCTCATTATTCCTCGGGCTACTTTTACTCCTACCCAATATTGATAATAAGCTAACCATTCATCAGCGTAGGCTTTGTTAAGAAGTTTAATTAGTTCTTCAGGGTTTAACCCTAAAATTTCTCTAGCTTTCTTACCCATCAAAACACCTCCTTTTTATTCTTCGACAGGCTCAAATTGACCCTTGTCTATCCCGCACTCTGGACAAATCCAGTCCGGAGGTAAACTCTCAAAAGGAATGTCATTGTTCTCTGCAGGGTCATAGATATACCCGCAGACTTTACACATATACTTCTGCATAAAACCTCCTTTCTTTACCTCTAAACAGGATAAAAAATTTTACCATAAGTTTAACCTTTGTAAAGCACTTTAAACCTCTTAATTCACAATAATCTTAGCCATAATAAGGTCGTTTCCAGTCAATCTCCTTAAAAAAGGACAGCAAGATGAATTCTTAGTCTACCTTTAATTCTACCTAACTCCTTAAAATATTCTTTAAATCTTCCTCAGGCTGAGAAATAAGTTTTACCTGGTAATTCTCAGTCAGAACTTTTAGGATGTCCTCATTAACCCAGGCTGGTAAAATTGGTCCCAGATAAATATTCTTTATCCCTAAATAAAGTAGGCTCCAGAATATAGCCACTGCTTTCTGCTCCATCCACATAAGGATTAAAGAGAGGGGAAGTTCGTTAATTTCTAAACCCAGAAGTTTAGAAAGAGCCTCAGCTATTTCAATCGCCACTATAGTATCATTGCACTGACCTAAATCTATTAACCGGGGTATACCCTCAATATCTCCTAAATCTAAGTCGTTTATCCGGTATTTCCCGCAAGCAAGGGTTAGAATAATTGTCTCTTTAGGTAACTGTTTTACAAATTGCCGGTAGTAATTATTCTTGTTAGCCGGAGAATCACATCCTCCCACTAAAAAGAAATGTCTAATCTTACCTTTCTCCACCAATTCTTTAATTTTATCTGCCAAAGATAAAATAGTTGATTTTCCAAATCCCGTCTTTAATTTTATCTCTCCTGGTTGTTCTTCCAATTCTGGAAGTTCTTCCAACTTCTCCAGAAGGGAACTGAAGTCATAACCCTGAATATGCTTTACTCCGGGGAGCCCTGTAACTCCCATAGTAAACATTCGGTCTCTGTAATCTTGCAAGGGGAGCAAAACACAATTGGAGGTCCCCAAAATTGCCAGTTGATATTTAGAGAACAGTTCTTTCTGGTCATACCAGGCTTTTCCTAAATTTCCCACTAAATGCTTATATTTTCTCAATCCCGGATAGCCATAAGCAGGTAACATTTCTGAATGGGTATAGATGTTTATGTTTTTACCTTCTGTCTGTTTTAGCAATTCTCCAAGCGCTTTTAAGCTGTGCCCGGTAACAATTATACCTTTACCTTTCTTAGTTCCAGTTTCTACTGCTGTGGGCGTAGGCTCACCGTAATTTTCTATATGAGCTTTTTTCAATAACTGCATAACCTTTAGATTCATCTTTCCTGCTTCTAAGGAATACTGCACAAATCTTTCGGAGTCAAAATTTACGTTGGTTAAAGTAGAATAGAACCCATCTGCTAAGAAATGCTCAATTTCTGGATCGGCGTAACCAAGTTCTCTGGCGTGGTGAAGATAAGCAGAAATTCCTTTAATTATAAAAAGCAAATTATCTTGTAATCGGGCAACAGTGGGCTTCTTTCCACAGACCCCGTTTATAGTACAACCTTCTCCCTGGGCAGTTTGCGAACATTGATAACAGAACATCTTTAAACCCGACATCAGGCCTCCTCTCTTAAAAACTTCTCAATAGTTTGTTTATAAAATTCTGGACAAATCTTATCTGAAAACCCACAGATAACACAACAACTCTCTTTAGATGGAGAAATCCTTTTTTGGCAATGAGGACATTTATAAAAGGCAAAACGCCTATCCTGAGGAATATCTATTTCCTGAATAACCCCACAAAAGGGGCATTTAAGATTTGCCTTTTTGAGTTCTAAACCCAAAAATTCAATTGCCAAAGCTTTTATTATATTCCGGGTATTTCTGAAAGCTGAAAGAGCATCAATTTCTTGGTCTTGCGCTTCTCCGGGGTCAGAAAGAGGATAATGAATCTTTCTGTACTTACCAGAGAAAACAGGACAACTCTTATCTGCCCTATCACAAACTGTGATAACATAATCAAATTTTCTATTTATAAATTCCGTAACACTTTTAGAATAAAGGCCTCCTGAAGATATCCCTACTTCTTCTAAAACCTTGTAAACATAAGGATTAACTCCACAAGGATTTATTCCTGCACTTTTTACCTCTATTTTCCCTTTACCCAGATATCTAAAAACTGCCTCTGCTAATTGACTGCGCACTGAATTATGACTACAGAGTATAAGTATTCTTGGCTTGGATTTTTCAAAAATGTTTTCTTTCAAGCCTCTTCCTTAGTCTCTAAAAACACTACTCTAAATTAATCTCCTTAGAATTCTGCCAGAGCCCGTGAATATTACAATAAGAAGAAGCTAAAATTACGCCTGATTTTTCAGTTTTAAATGCTAACTCTACCACTGGTCTGGTATAGACTCCACTTGTATTGGGACCCTGGATTGATGCCCCATGAGCAGAAAATTCAAACTTACCTATCTGATAGGGAAATTTTTCTCCCTCAGGTAAAAAATAGACATCTATCCAGGCTATATGGTGTTCGGTGGTATTAGGATGAGAAATTTCTTTTCCCACACTTACTTTTACCTTCACTTCTCCTCTTCCTTTTTCCACTTCAATTACCGGGATATGTTTTTCTTTTTTCCAGTCAGCAGATTGAAATAATTCTCCTATCGGCATTTTAAATCACCTCCTTCTAAATCCACCCATCTTTTCTAATATCTCTTCTATCCCTAAATGCCAGCCAGTCCCAGAACTTCCTTAAAAAGACAAGTCTTCTCTTTTTCTCTATTCATAATCTTCTTGAGAGTTGTAGCCTGCTTCTTTTATAGCTTTTAAAATTTTTTCTTTGTTTATCTCTCCTTTAAGCTTTACTATTTTGCCTCCTACATCTACACTTACTCTTTCTATACCTTTCAGCTTAGACAGCCTTCCTTCTAAAGTTAGTTTACAACTCTGACAATGAATATCAGGAACCTCTATGGTGTAATCAGGCTCAAAAGAAGAAGTCTTCCTAAATAAAGAATTAACCACTACTAAAAACAGAACTGTGCCCGAAACTGCTTTTACTGGGTATGGAAGTCCTTTAGCACCAGGGGTCAATAAATCAGGGTTTTCTTTAAAAGAATACCAGATAAAATTAAAAATTACCCCTAAAATCAAAGCTATCAAAATTATACTTACTAAATACAGG
>Ga0180301_10001757_pt1 | contig 16999 bp, 16 predicted proteins | sample GuaBasSediGuay16_FD_121797 | JGI IMG/M metagenome (GOLD analysis project Ga0180301, IMG submission 121797) | Subseafloor sediment microbial communities from Guaymas Basin, Gulf of California, Mexico - Guay16, Core 4569-2, 12-15 cm | ecosystem: Environmental > Aquatic > Marine > Hydrothermal... | reverse complement strand
TCGTGACCAATTGAACCAACACAAGATAAATTGTTTCATTAAAATCATGGGCTGGTCCTGATGCTTTATTAAGTCAGCTAATGATATTACTCTAATTGAACTAGCTACTTCGATACATGCGTAGCGTACATCTTACAGCCTGAAAAGTAGGCTAAAAAGCTACTAGTCCGCCAGCATAGCCATTCTCTCGGTTTTTAATCTTCAGCTTTCACACGCGAAAGGATGCTGAAAAAGAGGGTTAGGGACGGATTTCCTTGGTAATTCTTTCTTGAAAAATCCATCCTTTTTCAGCGAGTTTGGCCAAGAATGGCTCTGGCTCCAGACCTTCAGGTGGTATGACCCCCTTAGTCTTTATCTCTCCCTTGGCGAGCATGATAGCTGTAAGCACGGCAGGAAGTGCCACAGTAGCTCCAATTGTTCCCCACTTTTCATAGGACTCACGGCTGCTTGTTATCTTATACACAGTGCAAGTAACTTTTTCACCATCCTTCTCACCCTTAATTTCCGCTAAGGAGCAAAAGAATCTCTCTGTTTCAGGTTTAGGAACGTGTTCACGTGTTTCAACAGCTGGAGGTGTGAGAGCTAAGACAACATCTCTTGGAGCCACTTTAACGCCCTTTACATCTATGGGCTTATCGCTAGCTAACCCCATCTTAATTAATGCCCCTGCCATTATATCTGGTTGTTGCTTCATATCCACGTACTTAACACCCTTTATGAAGCGAGGAAGCGTCTGTACGGGTTCATAGTCCACATAGCAGACTCTTACCTTACCCACGGGCTCTGGAAACGGATATTCTTCCACACCTGATAACGGAGGCACATCTTTCCACGTTCCATTTTCATAGACCGTTGGTTGGAGCCATTCGGTTAGTGCTATCTCCGGACACCATCTGGGTCTCCATGTAGGTATAAATTCTTTCATTTCCCAAGTACCACCAAGCCTCATGCGTATCTCGTCTACACTGTCAAGTCTATCAGCAACATATCTTATGGCTACTTGCGTGGTAAATGGTCCACCTTGATTCACCACCGCAGTTAATTCTGCATTCTTGAACTCTTCGTCAAGGGCCAATTCCTTTGGAACCCAATATTTGCACGGTACATTCGACGCAAGGTCTACGTAGCATGCTCCAATCTTTAAAGCTGCATTCATTACATTAAGATTAAATTTCGGATGAGTTGCGTTTATTACAGTATCCGATCCTTTTGTAACTCTAACTAGCTCGTCGATTTTTCCTGCGTCAACTCGTTCAGCATAAACTTTATCGCTTTTTAACCTCTCTACAACCTGCCTAGCCCTATCCAAATTTATATCAGCACAGACAACTTCAGAAACTTCTGGAGCCTTTGCTAAGAGAAAAGCGATAGCCGAACCCTGAGCACCAACACCAATGACCGAAATCTTCAAAGCATCACCTCTGCTTTAGATAACAATTCGTTTTAGTATTTGAAGTTTACTCTTGTCATTTTTTTATTTCTGGTGAATGTATATCCCAGGGTCGACACAATGACGAGGAGCCTGGCCGAAGAATGAGGAAGGCAGGATACTGGATACTCTTCCTAGGCATAGAGTCCGCATCACAGAAAATCCTGGATTGGATAGGAAAGAAAATAACTATTGAACAGGTAAGGAGAGCTCAAAGTATACAGCCCTAGAACTAGTAATGAAAATCAAAAACATAACAGCAAAACAGCTCAAATCGCTACTGCATAAAGCCTACGTAAGCCTCTACCTAAGACCAAAAATGATATGAAAATGGATAAAAAACAGGCAGCTCCAATATATGTTAAACGCGTGGCTTGTAGAGAATCATTCTTCTCAAATCTAGATTTTTTCAACATAGTTATATTTCTCACGAATATTTTTCACCGCGGATGGCTGGAAAACTCTGTAAACCATTTTCATCGGTTCTACTTCAGTATAAGTTTCCACGACTGTAATCACGTTAGATAGTTTCATTTGAAGTCGCCTTTCTTATGAGGTCTTTTAATTTTTGTTTCTCCTCCTCGTCTACCGAGAGTAAAGGTTTCCTCGGAGGACCCGCTTTCCTTCCTAATATTTCAAGTCCAGCCTTTGAAAGTTGCGTGAATTTTCCGGTTTCCTCCAAGAAATTTAATAGCGGAAGGAGCTGGAAATAAAGAGCTCTTGCCCTTTCAATGTTGTTTTCTTTGACGAGCTCGTATAGTCTACTTGTATGTTTTGGCAACATATTTGCCGCGACGCATATCCACCCTTTCGCTCCCATCAAAAACGACTCTAACGCAAGGTTGTCTGCTCCGCAGAACACTGTCATTTTGCCTTTAGTCAAGCTAATAATTTTCCAAACTCTAGTAACATCACCACTACTTTCCTTGATATATCGTATGTTGTCTATTTCTGCGAGCCTAGCAACTAAAGCTGGCTGCATATCAACTTTACTTGTCCAAGGGTTATTGTACAACATTATCGGTAGGTCGACGGCTTCAGCTATGTTTTTGAAATGCTCGTAAAGCTCAGTTTCATTCGGCCTAGTGTAAAACGGAGGAATTATCAATGCCGCGTCTGCACCAACATCTTTCGCGTATTTAGTTAATTCTATAACTCGCCTTGTGGCACAAGCACCAGTGCCTGCGATTACTGGAACTTTACCGTTAACTCTGTCAACAGCGGCCTCTATTATCTTTCTATGCTCCTGAAGAGAAAGTGACGTAAATTCACCAGCACTCCCAGCCACGAGCACTCCATGAACACCGCCTTCGATGTAGTAATCGATATTTGCCTCAAGAGCTTCTATATCTAATTCCTCATCTGACCTAAAAGGCGTCACAGCTGCCACGAAGGTTCCTTCTAATTTTTTCAAACTCTCACCTCAACGTTTTAATTAAAAATCCGCTACTTATGATTATCGATTTTTGTAGGCCTTACTATATTACGTAGTTTATTGTCTTTTAGTTACCTCAATAACGCTTGAATTTGCGTCAACTTTCACAAAATCTCCTGTACTAATCACTTCTATAGGGTTTCTCTCTGGCTTATCAACTATTGGAATTATCTTACCATACATTTTTTCAGCTAATACGGCGCTAGCTGCTATTATAGGGTCTGTTACCAAGTTAACTATAGCTATTGGTGCTTTGTTGCGTCTGATAGCCTCGAGGAGAACTGTGGTTCCGGAAACAGAGCCCTTTCCATATGGAAAAACTAAAACTTTTTCAGAGACAATTTTTCCATATAGTTCGTGTCTTCTATCTATGATCATGCCGGATTTAGGATCCAAACCACCCCAGAAGCTAATCGGCTGGCTTGTAACCAAAGCCTCTCCTTTTGTGATACCTTTTACCACGCCGCGACATTTTATTGTAATTTTTCTCATCTAAGGTCACCTGCCTAATAGCGGTCTTACACACTTCTCAGTGTTTTTGAGTATTACATTCATCTTAGTAAGTCCCGATGCGTAATAAGCCATTTTCACCGAATCGGTCATCAAAGTCCTGAAACCCCATCTTTCCAGCGGAAAATAAAGCATGCAAGCGTCGGCGATCACCTTACCGCCAGCCTTCTCTATTAAATTAATTATTCCCATATCACGCGCCAGCATTTTAGCCACCCTAGAGGTGAATACCCACAGTTCAACACCCTCTTTGACCTTCTTTCCTTTAACAAGGTATGCTACCCTCCTTAACTGCTCTACTGAATAGTGGGGACAGCCGAGAGCAACTACATCTGCTCTAGTCTCTCCGGTTGTACTCAGCCTTTCTTTTACCTCATTAAATTCGTTGATGCCTACCTTGACCTTCTCTTCCGGTTCTAGATTCCTTAAGGCTTTATCTAATTTTTCAGCCTCTGGAGTGACACCGCATATGTGGCATAAAGCTACCGCCCCTGAAGTTGCGGCTGCCGCTCCAAAAGCTTTAAGCTGGTCGTACTTGACGTTTTTAGGCATTCCTTTTACTATCGGGACTCGTGTGCCAGCTACAGAGCCTACATAGAAGCCTAAGACCCCGTAATCTGCACATGAAAAAGACTTTGTGGGTAAATCGCCAACCTCAAAGAGGATTTCTCCATGCCTGTTTTCTTCAAGATAAAGCCCAAAGTTAGGCACTTTTCCCACTATTGCCGCGCATATGTCTACTAAATCTCCAAACCTGTTTGTTCGTGCGCCTATTACGGAGTTGGCAAATAAGACGGCGTTGGATTCTCCCCAAGCAACGTTTTGGCCGAATCTGAGATTTGCGCCGTATTGATATGGAGTGCAAGTCCATGTGGTAATCGCTCCCATTTTCTTGTAAGCCTTCTCCAGTCTTATCTGCTTCTCTACCAGCGACGACGGTAAACATAATTCATGCCACCTCTCAAAGTCAATGGCCGATGCATTCAAAGTTGTTGGAACCTTGAAAGAGGCTCCTAAACTGGAAAATTTTTCGCAAAGCTGTAGACCTGCATCGTAAATCGTTGTATAAGAAGCCGCGTCTATATGGGCATTTTCGATTTCAATCATTCTGTCAGCACCGTACATGTCTCCCATTTTCACTAAAACGGACATGGCTATCTCTAGTGCTTCTCCGTACTCTCCGTCCAGCATAGCTTCCTCATCTTTTGTCAGAAACATAAAAATATTTACCTCCTCACCTTTCGTTTTAAATATTCCCTCATCCTCTGTAATAGTATATCGTCACACTAATATTGTTTTCTTCTCCGTTTTGAAGTTAGATGAGGAAGATTAGCTCGCCAATTGTTTTATCCGAAGATTGGATTTAAAGGCTGTCTGTCCAATACTGTGGTTTGGGCTTCACGGAAAGATCCTGGAAGGCCAGTGGATTATGATCCAGAGTGGGATTTGCGGGCTTTAATGTGGGCAGCTGGAGCAGATTCGCTATGTGAAGGATTTGGTTAAGAGGTTGTATAGAAACAGCTATCTCAGGAGGGTTTGCGGCTACAAGGGCAAGGCATCTGAGACTTTGAAAACCTTCAACAGCCAGGATAGCTCGCATCTCTTTGAATCCTCAGCGCTATAGATAACGCTTAATCCGTGGCATTTGCTATACTCCACATTTTCCGTAGCTTGCTCCAAATGTTTCTCTCTGGTTATCCTGAGCTTGTAAGTGATATGTATGTCGGAGGAGGAAACGATATAACGACTCCATCGCAGCCGCAGTCAATAACTGCATCTACGTCGCTCTTCATAGCCCTAGCAAAGCCGTAAATTGTCGGTCTCAAACACGTTTTCGAGTATTCTGTTAGGCAGCTAATGAAGAGGGAGAAAAGGCGTGGGACATCGCAAATCCCATCTTAAAGAAATTATTACTTTTGCGTAATTCATGATATAAACTATATATACTTGACAAATTTATATTAAGCTTGGTTGAAGTGTATGGTTAGGTTTGATTATTTGGATTTGGATAGCATAGTTTTGGGTGAGGGGCTCCGCAAGACTCCCGGAGACGAGGGCAGCCTCCGGGAGCTAGCCGACTCAATAGCTAGGCGCGGTGTACTACAGCCAATCCTGGTTGAGCCTAGGTTCGAGGCGTAAATCGGTATCAAGGGTGAAACTATACCGAGACCGATCATAGCGATGAATACGCATATAAGCAAAGTTCGTAAAGCCCGCTTCACCCTACCCGAATGTTCTATGGTTTTATCTGCCTCCACTTTCCGATCCACCAAGATATAGGTACGCGCGCGTGCAAGGGTCATCCCCCGCCCAGTACTGGCATGAAGGTTATGAAGTCGCCATCTTTAAGAGTTGTGTCGATTCCATCTAAGGCGTGAATGTTATGCCCGTTCACGAGGACCACTAAAGCGTGATCGTTCAGCTTGTAAGAGCCTAGGGAGACGGTGCCTGAACTCTCAATCTTCCCTCCCAACTTTAAGATTAGATCCCTAAGCTTTGCTCCATCTTCCAACTCCACATTTAACTTTCCGCTGAAAGCACGAGCTATGTCTCCATATGTCCTAACTATCACCTTCACCTCTCTAATCACCTTTGACGCGTCTTGATACGCATAATGGGTTCATTAACCTTAAAAAAGATTGAAAAGAGGCGGTTATCTAATTTTGTCTAAGGCTCTATCCACATCTGGCAGACCTAGCTTTCTAAGTACGCTGGACTTAGGTATACCCCTCTCATCCCAACCTATAGCCTCATAGTACTCTTGTCTTCTCCTCTTGATTTCCTCCCTGTCCGCAGCTGATCCCTTGTAGGGGCCTGACGGCAGTGGTTCATAGAATCTTGGGGGGTTATCGTCACTCTCTGGAGGTTTCCAACTGACGTCGGGACCGCCCAGTAACTCGGCTGCTCGCTGGATATGGATGATTCTAGGACCCAGCGTCCTCTTCCAATCCTCCTCCGTGATGCCCCAGCCAGTTACCGCCTTTAGAAACTTCCAGTCGAGCCCTTCTATCGGTCCTCCCCAAGTGATGACGTTGCAGTAAACAGCCGAGTCTTGGAAGACCGTTATCATATCGCTGTATGCGTCTCTGACGGTCGATGTGTGGTCTCCCCCTTGAACTGAGCAGGCGTAACATATGTCCTTTGTATAGTCTTCCCCGCTTCTAATGCCGTGGGCGCCTACCTCGACTCCTTTGACGTGAACGGCGTAGGGGAGTACATCTACCCCTTTCAGCTCTGATATTTTCCACGCTGCCCTGTAGGTTCCCTCAGCGAGTATGTCGAAGTACTTGCCCTCTCTATAAGCGATTCTCTTAGCAAGGTTCGCTATGGCGTCGACGTCGCCCCAGTTTAATTCAAGCCCGTCTAGGTCATCTTTTGTCAGTATTCCCCTCTGGTACAGCTCTGTTGTGAAGGCTAAAACGTTTCCTCCGTTTATTCCGGAGTATCCAAGGTCTTCGATCAGTGAGCTTAGGTAGAGGATGGCCCCCGCATCGAATATGCCTAGATTGGGACCCAAGTAGGCTTCCATCTCATAATCTGGGTTGTCAGATATGGCTCCTTTGTATGGACCGGCCTTAATCACAGCTAGTTTCATGCAGGTTATTGCGCAGCCGTAGTCTCCCCAGTAACGTTTTACCCAGTACCTCAAGTCAAACCGAGTTCCACCCACATTCTTCTCGTCATGCCACTCCTCCTGCCAGTTCCTAACGGGCTCTGAACTTCTGACCGCACCGCACTCATAGCCGGCGTACCCTGTTCCCCACCGCCTGATCCGGTCTCTTTTGAAGGATATCTTCTCGGTTTCTCGTATGAGTTTCTTAACCTCTTCGATGTTTGCGACTGGTGGTAGGGGACCTGTTCCCTTAACCACTATCGCCTTCAGGTTCTTCGAGCCCATGACGGCGCCGTAGCCGCCGTACCCTGCAGCGTGGGTCCACTTCTGCTGGACAGCGGCAACCCTGACCTTGTTCTCTCCTGCTGGACCGATATAGAGGACGGCAGGCTCCTTCTGTATCCCGTATCTCACATATCGTTTATCCAGCTCTTCCTTGTCTTCCTTAGTCAAGATTTTGAGGGTTGTTTTGCCATCTTTCCCCCATATATGCTTAGCGCTTCTTATCTCGACTTTATCGTTATCAATGAGGATATAGACAGGCTCCTCGGCTCTACCTGAAACGACTATCCCATCCCAGCCAGCGCACTTGAGCTCGATAGGGAATTCACCACTTACGGTCGAACCTATGATACCGTTATTCTGAGGAGACTTCCCGGTGATGCATATCCTAGCACCATGGAAGTATCCTGTAAGAGGTCCTGTGAGAGCAAGAAACAGGTTCTCTGGACCCAAGGGGTCGACTTTCTCCCATCTAGACCCTAAACGATCCCACAGTATCCTAGCGCCTAGACCACGGCCTCCTATGTATTGTCGTAAAACACTTTCTTGTATACGGGTTTCAGCGATCCGGTCATTGCTCAGGTCGATGTCTAGAAACTTACCTGCATATCCACGAACCATCTCAGATCAACTCCGCCGCCTTTTCGCCATAAAGGTTCTCGGCGACATCCCGAGTAAGGTCTTCAGGCTTCCTTGCAAAGAGGTTACGGGAGACTGTAGGCTTCTCCCAGATAGCCCGTAAGGCATTATATCCCGCATCGGTGCAGGCTTTGACGCATTGCGGATCCCCCCCACAGAGGTCACAGATGAGGATGTAGTTGTCGCTTGGATGGAGATGAGGAATGTTTCCGGGGCAAGCTCTTATACATGCTCCGCAACCAGTACATTTCTCCCTGTTAACCAGTACGGCTGAAGTTTTCTCATCGACGGAGAGAGCGCCGTAAGGGCAAGACTTCACACAGGGGTAGTCTATGCACTGTGTACACAGGTGGGGGATCTCAACTCCCGGTACAAGCATGAAGACCCTTATTCTAGAGGCTTCAGGCCAGATTTTATTCTCATGATAGAGAGTGCAAGCGATTTCGCATCTCCTGCAACCGGTACATTTCAGATAATCCCTGCTTATCCAGAGTTTTTCCTCGTTATCTCCCATATTTCCCACCAACGTTTGGATCAACTTTTTGCATGAATGATGGTTCATAAATATTTTTATGTGCGCGCGCCGCCTCAGAAGCAAAACGCGTCTTCTTACGATGTGAAACCAATACCTGAAAGCCTTCCCTAACCAAACCCCTGTACAAAGGTGCAACATACGTTGAAGCTTCCAAACCAACTTTCTCAACGTTAAAAAGTTCCAGGAAATTTGGAATGCTCATTCATTCTTCGCTCTACATATATAATACGGCTATAATCTTTTAAGTTTTGTTTTATATTGCTGAGGCGAAAATTAAAAGCGATCGCGTTGATAGCAAAGCTATCGCTGAGCTTGTGAGGCTTGATGCTTTGCCTCAGAGCTATATGCCTCCGGCTGAGATTGCTGAGCTTCGCGAGAAGGTTAGGCGACGTGCATTTCTTGTTAGGGAACGTGCAAAGCTGATGACGAAGATTCGGCGTATTGGCCTATAAAGGTTTGAAGCCTCCTAAGGAATATAGCTTATTCACCAAGAAGGGGGTGGAGTGGCTTCAAAGCTTAAACCTTGAGCCTATCGAATGCTACCTGAGAAATATAGAGGTTTTGAATGGTGAGATCCGTTGCCTGTCTCGTCAGCTTCGCCGTTTTCCATAGGAGTGCGATTGAGGGTGCCTAGGGCGGAGCCATAGTGCCGCCTTGGTTTGGGCGTATAGGCGCATGCACCCAATAGATGAAAGAAAGAATGAGTGAATGAAGAATGAAAAATCAAAGAATGAAGAGGTGAATGTAAAGGGGTGGTTCGTTAGGGTAAGCTTTATTAGTCACTTTCTCATAGGCGCGCATATGATGGGTCTCCGGAATTGATGAGGGCATCATGTAGGTATAATAATTGGAGGGTTACGAATGCGGACGACGCCCATAGGAATTGTTATGTTTTGTGATGAACGTGAACATGTGTACATGCAATATAAGAGTGAGTGCCTAGAAGTTCTTCATCAATGGGCTAAAATTATCCAAGAAGGCATTAAAAATATTGATGGGAGTTCTCCCCACGTTGTTGTTGGCTCAGACCTGATAACGTCCATCCGGACAGCCAGAAAAGTGGGTGAAGAGATAGCGGCGGCAAAGTGCAAGCAGATAATTCTTTGCTTCTATGTGTGGAATTTTCCGTTTTTCGTATGGCCTTTCCTCAACACTGTTGGACGGCACAAACCTATACTTTGTCTGTCAAATAATAGAGGAAAGTTTCCAGGGAATGTCGGATTGCTTGCAACAGATGGGGCCCTACGCCAAGTAGGTGTAAGAACACATCGGATTATCGGAGACATTAATGATTCTGAAACACGAGCTAAAGTTCTTGACTGGGTGCGTGCAGCTCAAGCCTATACTCTTGTTTCAAACGAGGTCTACGGTATGTATGGTGGTCACTCAATGGGTATGGAAACAGGATACTTCCACCTAGTCCCAATTATTAAAACTTTTGGCACGACTGTTCGTCAAATCGACCAATTGTTACTTGTTGAAAAGATGAAGGAAGTTGACGAAAACGAAGTGGAGAAAGGTTTCAAGTGGTTCGAAGAAATGCTGGGCGAACGTATAAGATATGATGGAAAGATGCTGACCCCTGAAACTCTGAAGACTCAGATTAGATTGTACCTAGCAATGAAAAAAGTCAACGAGGAAAAAGGGTTCGACTTTTGTGGGCTAAAAGGACAACGTGAATTAACTGAATATGTTTGCGTCGGCGACGTAGCCGAAATGCTCATGAATGATCCTTATGACTGGAACGGACCTAAAGAGCCAACTGTATGTGCTACTGAAGCAGACGCTTTAGCGGCGTTAACAATGGAGCTTTTGAAATACATTAGTGGAGGACTACCAGTACTTTTCATGGATGTTCGATTATATCATCCTGACGAAGACGTATGGGATTTCTGCAATTCAGGAAATCACGCTAGCTGGTACGCCTCACGTAGCTTTGATCCGAAAGAAAACTTCAAAAAAGTAACTTTCCATCCGGCATTAGAATACTATTTCAAAGCTGGCGGGGCCTCAGTGGAATTTGATGCCGCTCCAGGCAAAATAACATTCGCTCGCTTAGGTCTATGGGATGACAAGCTTTACATGTTTATCACTCTAGGTGAGATCGTCGATCTTCCAGAAGAAAAACGTAAAGCCTTAAATGAGCAAACAGATCCAACATGGCCGCATGTGCATGCTAGACTCTATTGTAGCTTTGAAGAATTCATTAATGTCTTTCCATGCAATCATATACTGGGAGTTGCAGGAGATTTTGTCCGATCACTAGTGTACCTATGTGAGATTGCGGGAATTACACCAATACTTGTAGGTCGTCCAGAAGCCGAGAAGAGAAGACCTCCCATTTGGGAGCGTATCAATACCCAATAAAAATCCCAAATTTCTATTCTCTAAGATATCTAAAACTACTTATGGAGAGTAAACTTAATGAGCGATAACTTAGCTGTCGTGTTTGATTGTGGAGCCACTAAATTGTCGGTGGCCGCTGTTAATGATGAGGGAACTATCGTTAAAAGCGTAAGCTACCCAAACGCGCCAATTATTCAGCCTGGATGTCAAGAAGATTGGAAAATATGGGATCTAGAAAATATATGGCTGAAATTATGCCTTGCCTGTCGGCAAGTGTGCACTTCTTTGGCGAAAGACCTAAAGAAAATTAAGGCTGTGACCGCATGCACTTTCGGTGCTGACGGTGCTCCTGTTTCTGAACATGGCTCTTTAACCTACCCTGTTATTTCTTGGCATGATCGACGGACAATTCCACTTGTAGAGGAAATCAAAAAGATTATGGATCCATGGGAGGTCTTCGTTGAAACTGGTTATCAGCTAATTCATTTTAATACGTTTTTCCGTTTAATGTGGTTAAAGAAATACGCACCTGAAGCCCTATCTACTGCAAGATATTGGTTAATGATGCCTGGTCTGCTCAGCTACAAGCTTTGTGGCGAATTTTCTATCGACCCAACAATAGGGGGAACTATGATGGCTATGTCACAGCGAAATCGAGACTGGTCTACAAAAATGCTTTCTTTAATTGGGTTAGACCCCTCCTTTTTCCCAAGCTTGGTTGAACCAGGCGATGTAATAGGATACGTGGATTCTGAGGCAAGTAAGGAAACGGGTTTGCCAGAGGGAACTCCAGTCGTTGCGGCGGGGCATGATACACAGTTTGCGGCTTTAGGTAGCGGGGCAGATGAAAATGAAGCTATATTGAGTTCAGGTACATGGGAGATTCTAATGCTTCGAACCAATAAATATCAACCAACCCGCTATGGATTCAGCGAAGGTATACTTATTGAGAATGATGCAGTTGCAGGTTTTTGGAATCCACAGTTATTGATGATGGGAAGCGGAGTAGTCGAATGGATACGTAAGCATTTCTACAAAGACTTAGACGATATAAAGGATTCTGGAAAAATATACGAAAAAATGATTGAGGAGGGATGGAAGGTTGATCCAGGTTCAAGCGGCGTTATGCTTCTGCCTTGCTTTGTAGAAAATACTGGACCAGCGAAAAAATATGGAACACAAGGCACTATTCTCGGTTTAAACATTAATACGGAACGTGGACAAATTTATCGTGCAGCCTTGGAAGGGCTTTCCTTTCAATTGAAACATGCTCTGGATATTCTTAGTGAAGCTATGGGGATTAAAGTTAAAGGCATACATATAGTGGGGGGAGGGGCAAAGAATGCATTATGGAATCAGATCCGAGCGGATGTAATAGGACTACCCGTAACATCAATTGCACAGAAAGATGCAACAAGTATTGGTGCAGCAATGGTTGCATTTAAAGGTGCTGGAGTATTTAGCTCAATTGAGGAAGCTTTAAGAAGCATCAAATTTGATGAGGTTGTCTTTGAACCATCTCAAAATGAAACTTTATACAAAAAACTTACCCCTAAGTACATGCAGGCAATAAAATCACTACAAAAATTCTATCTTGAATCTTAGTAGAAACGCTATCCAATAGAATTATTCCAACATTTTTTATACCTTATCTACATAAGAAACCGCTTCTGAAAGAGCATATGTTCATATGCCCCGTAAATCGCTATAATCTCGGAACAATGACTAGTTCTTTCTTAACTAATATAACGGTCTTAAACTATAAAATTATTCTGATTTATAATGCAGCCAGTGCTACAATTTATAAAATAAGGAAAGGCACTCTTAAGGAATGTCTGCATACTTTTCTATTTTCTATGTCCTTATATCATATTTCGAGTCTTTTTAATGTTTCTGCTGTTGGAATTCCTTTTTCATCCCATCCCTTGAATGCATAGTATTCATTTAGCATATCGTTGAGTTCATTTGGACTAATGAGTTGTCCAAGAGTATCCCCTTATTTAATTTTTCATGCATAATAGTATGGCAAGGTGTCTTCCTCACGGGTAATACCGCAATTTATGTTGAACATTCATTTAATATTGTGGATCCTTCCTCCTGCTTCAAGCATGTAATCTAATGTTATGGGTGTGCCCGTTGTAAGCGTGTATAATCCGGGTATGTGTCCAGGCGGTATACTCAAGAACTTGCATATTATTAGCGATTCAAGTACCTCGTGCCAGTTCTGTAAAATTCCCAATACTCGTCCCTTATTCTTGATTTGGAACTATCTAAGCGTTCGTAGATTTTTAGGTCAGTCATCCTTTCTCCTTGTTCGCGGAATATTATACCTTGTAAATGGCAGGCACCGATGCTCTCACCGATGGCTTTGATGAGTTCAATTATTGATTCTGGATCTCCCCATTTCAAACTAATATTTGGTACTTCTTGTGATTATTCCTTTGCCATAGCATTCTATTGCAAAAGCAATACATACGCCTGTTGAAATGGTGTCTATGCCGTAATGTTACATAACGAGTTTGCTTTGATGGTAACATCCAATCTATCATTTAATAAAAGTGAGCCTAGAGCTGTTAATGTTTCGTATTCGGGCCCTCTCTTTAGTTCTAATTCTGCATATGGATCCTCCTCGACTTTCACGTATCTCCAGCAAGCAATTGCGCAGTTCCAGCACGCCCTTTTTCCTTTTACATAGTCTTGTTATATATTTCCCCCAGATATTTTGTCGATCTTATTAACCCATGGTGAAGTTTTTTATAGGGACATCTCCATAATCGTGGAATGGTAAGAGTTCCCCGCTTGTACCATACGAAGCATATATCTGCGTTGTTGGGAAGGACATAATCTGTGGATATATTCGTCTTAGTGCGCGCGAGAGAATTGCCTCAGTTTCAAGACACCCCATGCCCCACAAAGCATTAGCACTTTCTATCCTAACTTCTTCATCATTAATAAGCAGGTAGACTGGTTTCTCGGATTTTCCCTCATATCCTGCTTTTTTGAATTCCCTCGCCCAAAAACCGCCTGAGTGTGCTTCACCGCAAGCGTTTGTTAAGGGAGATTTTGCACAGACAACGTATCGTCCGGTACAAGGTACCAATATTCCAGTTAATGGGCCTGTCATAAAAACAAGCTTGTTTTCGGGATCAAAGGGTGAAACTTCAGGCATAACTTCTTCATAGATTATCTTTGCTACGAGCCCAACTCCCCTATAAACTTCTTTAGAACCTCCTGTTCTATGCTATCAACTTGCGTATTTCCGGAGGATAGATCAACTCTTAGAATTTTACCCGTATATCCATACGCATACGATCCCTTCATGCTCAAACTTTATAAAGTCTCTTTATTAGCTCCATATCTTCTTCTGGAATTAGCGGGATCTCTTTTTTGAAGAGGTTTGCGATAAATTGCGTTATCGCCACTTCTTCCAGGGTTTCCACTATGGTTTCAGCCTCCAAAAGGTTATATCCAACGCCTATAACACCGTGATTCATAAGTATTAAAGCTCTGGCGCCATCAATGTGTTTACCTACGAGGTCGGCTAAAGTGTCTGTACCTGGTAAAGCCCATGGCACTATCTCGACTTTTCTCAAGACAACAGCTGACCCAGCCGTTATGGGCTGGATTGGAATACCAGCCAAAGCTAAACCAGTTGTAACTGGATTATGGCAATGAACTACAGCATTCACGTCAGCCCTTTTCCTGTATATCATTGCATGGATTGGCGTCTCTACGGATGGCCTCATTACACCTTCCATAACCTTTCCATCCAAGTTCACTTTTATAAGATCATCTGATTCTAGCTCTCCCTTGAAAACTCCACTTGGCGTTATCCAAAACTTGTTAGCTCCAGGTACGCGAGCACTAACGTTTCCACCTAAGGCTGACACTAAGCCTCGATCGAACAATCTCTTCATAATCTTACAGATTTCTTCTTTCAATTCTTCCTCTAAATTCTCCGAAAGGGACTCATTCACGATGGGTCACCCTACTACAAGTTTATTATATCCAACTTATTATACATTCAGGATATGCAAATTTTAATCCCCATATCCTTTTTCATATTTGGCGAGCGGAAAAACCTTATATAGCCAAGTTTATGCAAGTATCAATAACGATTAGAAGGAGGTTCTCTGAATGAGTGAAGAAGAGAGGGATCGAGCCCGACGGATGCGTTGGTGGCATGAAGCGAAATTCGGAATGTTCGTTCACTTTGGTTTATACAGCTTAATTGGGAGGCATGAGTGGGTAATGGAGATGGAGGGTATCCCTGTTGCTGAGTATGAAAAATTAGCGGATAAATTTAATCCGAGGCCTTATGCTGCTCGTCAATGGGCGAGGCTGGCGAAACGAGCTGGAATGAAATATATAGTGATGACTACTAAGCATCATGAGGGCTTCTGCCTCTTCAATTCTGAGTTAACTGATTATTGCGCTCCTAAAAGGGCTTGTGGGCGAGACCTTGTAGCTGAGTTCGTTGAGGCAGCACGAGCTGAGGGACTACGGGTTGGACTTTATTATTCATTAATGGATTGGCATCATCCTGACGGTGCTAAATGTGCTTGGGATGAGGATGCACGTAGACGATTCGTAAGTTATATTCATGGGCAAATTCGCGAATTAATGACAAATTACGGCAAAATAGATATACTTTGGTATGATGTACCTTGGCCCCTCGATGTGAAAGGATGGGAATCCGAGAAATTGAACCGTATGGTCAGAGAACTCCAGCCAGATATTATTGTAAATAATCGATCAGGGCTTCCAGGAGACTTTAGCACCCCTGAACAGGAAGTGTGTCCTCCTGAAATTCCTGGTCGAGCGTGGGAGACATGCATGACGATGAATGATAGTTGGGGCTATCATAAGGCTGATGATAACTGGAAGACTCCCAAGCAGATTCTTAGATATCTTATTACATGTGTAAGGGATGGTGGAAACTATCTGCTTAATATTGGTCCTGCACCGGATGGTTCCGTTCCTGAAGAATCAGTTCGTATATTAAATGTTGTGGGCGATTGGATGGACAAATATGGATATACAATTTATGGCGCTGAGCCTTGCGATGTAAAAAGTTCATGTTTCGCTAGCTTTACTCGTAAGGGCAACATCCTTTATGTGCATGTGTATTTCTGGCCCGGAGAAGAATGGGCAATTGGCGGCCTCCGCACAAAAGTTAGATCAGCGGAGCTTCTACCGGATGGAGAGCCCGTAAACTTTGAACAGAATGAATTCCGAGTTCGTTTCAAAGGTCTACCTTCAGAAGCACCTGACAGCCCAATATCGGTTCTAAAATTAGAATGCGAATCTGTCCCTAAGCAGGATATGCTTTTTATTCGTAAAAACATGCCGCGTGTGTATTAAAAACTCAGTTGGGGTTGTGCTATGACTTTACTTGAGCTTAAAGGCCTGAAGACGCATTTTCTGACACGAAAAGGCGAAGTGAAGGCTGTAGATGGAGTTAGCTTTAATGTTGCCCAAGGAGAGGTATTTGGGCTAGCAGGGGAGTCAGGATGCGGCAAGACGACTACAGCATTATCCATCATGAAGCTAGTTCCTCCACCAGGGCGAATAGTTAATGGAAAGATAATTTTTGATGGTAAAGACCTCGTTCAAACATCAGAAGATGAAATGAGGGATATAAGATGGAAAAAGATTTCAATTGTTTTCCAAGGAGCTATGAATGCCCTCAATCCTGTGCTGACCGTGGGTAAGCAGATAGCTGAGGCAATTCTAGCCCATGAAGATGTAACGAAAGATGAAGCTTGGAAAAGGGCCGAGTATCTACTGAGCTTGGTCGGTATCGGGGGCGAAAGGGCTAAGGATTATCCGCATCAATTCAGTGGAGGTATGAGGCAGCGGGTGATGATCGCCATGGCTCTTGCTTGTAACCCAAAACTTATAATCGCGGATGAGCCAGTAACTGCCCTTGACGTGATAGTTCAAAGGCAAGTATTAACTACCATTAAAGATCTGCAAAAGAAGCTAAACCTCTCAATGATACTAATAACTCACGATCTATCTGTCATAGCCCAAACCTGCGACAGGGTTGCTATTATGTATGCTGGAAAGATTGTGGAACAGGCAGATGTCACTTCCATATTTCAGCGTCCTATACACCCTTACACGAAGGCGCTAATAAGGTCATTTCCGAGCATAAGAGGATCAAAAAGGAGTTTGACGTCCATTCCAGGCGCCCCACCGAACCTC
>Ga0180301_10001756_pt1 | contig 17000 bp, 12 predicted proteins | sample GuaBasSediGuay16_FD_121797 | JGI IMG/M metagenome (GOLD analysis project Ga0180301, IMG submission 121797) | Subseafloor sediment microbial communities from Guaymas Basin, Gulf of California, Mexico - Guay16, Core 4569-2, 12-15 cm | ecosystem: Environmental > Aquatic > Marine > Hydrothermal... | reverse complement strand
CCTTGAAAAGCCAAGCTTCAAAACTTTCCCAGTCAATCTTAGGCTTTCTGGCTGAAAGAAGCGTGCTCTGAGGCGGCTGTCCCGTAGGGGTTCGTGGGTTCAAATCCCACCCCCCGCACCATAGCCAACCTATTGATTTTTAGCTAGCATCCATGCCTGAATCCACACTATTTGCCCTTCCAAAAAGTCTTGTACAGTTAATGCGTAATATACATAGACAAAAATATTATACGAGACAATTTTATTGAATGACTTGAATATTAATAGGCAAATTACTGCGGGGTTACCCTAGCCTGGTAGGGGGCAGGCCTGCTAAGCCTGTGGCCCGTTGGGCCTCGCGGGTTCAAATCCCGCACCCCGCGCCAAACCGTTCGCCTTAAAAGACTTGCGTTTTGAAGAGATTTTCAGTAAACCTTGAGTTTTAGCTGATTTTTGAACTTCAGATACGTTTTGAAAGCCCATTCATTCACATCCTCGGTTTAAACCCGTCCTTTGCGATAAATATTTTCGGAGACGTTGTATTTCAAGTTTGTTGGAACAAGTTGAGGCAGATACCTCTGTTTTCACATTACTCTTTATACTTTTTCAACATTCGCTTAAACCTTAAATTACCTGAATACCTATAATAAGTGGTCGCATTGAATACCAAGACTGAAAACGAGAAAGAAAAACGAAGAATAGGATTTTTTGAGGCTATAATTGAACTTGGGAGAAAATTAAAAGAAGAAATTCTTATTTTTAGCCTTGTATTTGCTCTTATCATAGCTCAATCAGCACTGATAACACGTTTTTCTTTTTGGTTAGCAGTTACATTCATCAGCATATATCTGTTAACAATTTTATCGTATTTTCTTATTAAGTTTAGAAAAACTAAGTCGGAACTGAAGGAAAAGTTAAAAGACTATATCAAATGGAGAGTATCGTTCCCACGTGCTTTTCCAGATCCTTACGATATTAAAACAAGTTTTTCAGCATATCATTTTGATATTAGCTTTAAGATCACGAATCATACGAAAAAGACACTTCTAACACAAGTATACATATGTTCTCCTTCCCAAGCCGTGATTTTCTCATGGGATTCTCCAAGGAAAATATGGCAGCGTCGTTTTGGTATAATCCTTTATCGAAAAGAAGTTGAAATGGCTCTTGACAATCTAGAAACGCGGCTTATAGATCCAAATCAAGAAGAAACTTTCAACTTTCATGGAATTTACCGTCATCATTATGCTTTTAGAGATTTTGATTTAAGAAGAAAAATTGTTTTAACATATAGGATATATGCAGAAAGTGAAGAGGGTTTCTTTAGGAAAATCTATTTCGATACCTATGAAAAGAAAATTGAAATTCCATTCGAAAAAATGTCAAAAATACAACGTTCTCCAACGAATGAGAATAAAGAAGTGGAATAGAGTTTCAAATCATTTATTATACTGGATTGAAATGATTAACGAATGAATCCTGTTATGCTTACATAATTATATATTTCCAAAAAAGTTAAGCTCTACTTAATCATTCTCGTTATTTTTCATAATTAAACTCTCAAAATAAAATTTTCTAGTTTAGTCGCTATACTGGTTTTAATTCTCCTTTTTTGAGTATTATATTTCCCTTCTCGTCTTCTACGTAAATTACGATGTCCCCTATTCTCAGCCTGAGCTTTTTACGAACTTCAGTTATAAGTGTGATTCTATAGTTCGGTTGGACTTTACTGCTTCCTATGACCTTTTGCACTTATGAAACCCTTTCAATGAATAGTATATTTTTTGTAGATAATACTGAGTGGTAATATGGTAAAATGGCACATTTATATAACGAAACGAGTTTATTATCAACTGAGCTAAGCGATGTTCCCGTGAGTTGAAAAATACGCTGGGTGAGAATTACGCTAGAAGAAACTCACCGGAGAATTGCAAAAGAGATTGCGAATATTTTGAAACTAGGTGCACATGAAACTGCTTTATTGGAATTAGGGTCTATTCATCCGGATACTTGGGCTGACTTTCCACATCACAAAGGCAAACTAAATGAGATAGCTAGGAACATCCTACTCGCTAGGAAATACTACCTAGAAAATGATGATGAATGCTTTTTTAGACTTGGTGTAGCACATCACTATATCGCTGATAGTTGGACACTACGTCCGAGAGCGTATGATAAACATACTGAGTGGGAAGAAAAGATCGAAGAAATGCCTATTTTGGATTATCAGAAGCTTAGAAATGAAATACAGCAAATGGTTATGCCAAAAAAGGAAGTTGAGTTATATCTCGCACATTTAGAGTACATAGAGAAAATTTTCCCCTCCGAAATTCAAACAGCCCTTGCCGCCGGAATGAACCTAATTTCGCACGATAGTAGTCAAATTACGTTTGAGGAAAAATTCGCCCTAGAACTTATGAAAATTTTACATTTCAAGTTAAAAGAAAGAAAAGAGTATATAATAAAGCACTTTGAAATACATCAAGATTCGTTTGTCCCAGTATACGACATAAAAAAGTATACTCTCAGGCTACAAGCTGCCTTTCCACCTCTAACAACCATCAGTTTAGTAACTTATAGCCCCGCTGAAAAAACTACAGTATTGATGTGGTGCATACCAACTCAAAAGATTATCGGACAATGGCTTCTACTTCACATGAAAAAAATCATGAAAGCGACAAAGGTCACCAAGGGAATTCTAATATCGAGAGGGCAGTTAACTCCAGAAGCAACAACTGCTTCAATAATGGAAAAAATAAAGGTTATTTCCGCCTCTCCAGAATATTTCATAGCTTCAACAGTTCCTTTTAGACTATCAAAATGGAGCCATCCACTCATCGACTTGAATTTCGCCTATAGAATTTGTTTAGACGTAGCGCGCGCAGTCCTAGCCGAAAAAGAAAAACTACAAAAATAAAACCGCCTTTGCAATACTTCTTATACCTAGAAACTCAAATATTTCTAGACTCCAACCATTTAACATAAATTAATAGTATTAAGAGGAAGAACAAACTCTTCATAACAAATATTTCCATCAAACCCCCTACGAAAAGGCGATAGTAGCGAAAAGCCCTCTTCTATTAACCAAACAAAAGGACTAACAAAAACTCTAAAAGCTAAGAATCAACTAAAGTAGGCCTGGAAAGCTATCCTATTCACTCTGCCTAATTCACGAAAATCCTCCACAGCCAAACACCCGGCAACCAAAATGAGGTGAAAGAGATGTATTCTTCTATTGGCTATATATTCACACCTTATACTTCAACATCTTATACCATTATACCTTATACCTTAAACCTTTGTGATTATACATTTTGTTTAAATACTTGTGAAATTGGAAGTGATCGTGAGAAGACAATGAAATTAGTCAAAACATACAGAACACTCTTTAGTGATATTCCAATGGGCAAAGTCCTAGTAATAGGAGGGATTGGTAAAAAATAGACCGAAATCCTAGGGCTTTGCCTAAAATTCGACAAAAATGAATTCATTCGAAATTCAAGATGGAATAACTAGAGATATGCTCAAAAAGAAAGGGATAGTGATTGTACACAAAGTGACCCGATCAGGGTGTACTATGTCTTTAGTTAAGGGGTGTTGTCAGCTTAGAAGAAAGGTTGTAGTATTTTGTCCAACTGTTAAAATTATTCGAGAAATAGAAAGGAAAATTCCGGAAATTTTGGGGTATAATCCCAAAATTGCCCCCCATTCTTTCAAATCCTGAGCTTTGCAGAAAACTTGATCCAAATCTGAAGATCAGGTTCCAATTCAAACCCACATGTTACAGATGTGAATTTAACAATCCAAAAGATTGTATTTTGCAAGCACTTCTAAATTATGATTATGACGTTTATCTTCTGACTTATGATAAGTTGCGGGCTTTATTGATGAGCTCTTCACCTGAGGCAAAGGAACTGTTAGAGAAACTTTGGAATTGTGACGTTTTCATACTTGATGAATTCACAACTGCTATTCTAGTAAGTGCTCCAACTTTGGTAGTAAAGAGTCTGGATGAAAAGGGTCAAGTTTTAACGCTGAAAGATAGTCTAAAGATACTTCGTGAATGCTCCAGTAAAGTTGATATAATGGTTAATGAGGTTATCTGGGGTATTATAGATGAATTCCTTGATCAGTTTGAAAATATAGAAATAAATGGAATAACTTCAACTAGCTGGATTGAAACGTTTTCTGAAGACGATGCCAAGTTGCTCTTCAAGGATACATGGCGCTTTTTGACGAAATTAACAGAGATGGGATTTGATACCACTCTGCTCCAAGAAGTTGTGTTAGTGATGTTTTCAAGAAAGGTTGTGGTTTCATGTGAAAATGGAACTGTGAAGGTAACTCCTAAACTAGAAGATGCGTTAGGTTATCTAAAAGAGTTCATAGGGCACATAAACGATGAAAAGACGGTTTTTCTGGTCGATAGTTATCAACCAAACTTAAACTTTGATAAAATCTTTGAAAAGCCCATTGAACACTTAAGCTGGGGAAAAGAAGGAGACCCGTTGCAGACTAACACAATGCAATTGTTAGTTCCTGATACCGCTCATTGGGGATCCGAAGATTTCTTAAAAGATATATCTTTGCAAAAACGCGTAAAAATTTTCCTTGAACAGTTAGTCAGAACATTTTCAGCTGACAAGATACTTATAGTAACTACAAATAAAAGAATGGCGAGCGTAATCGCTAAATGGAATTTACCTAAAGAAGTTAGAATCACTTGGTTCCGAAGCGATTGGATGCGCGGTGTTCAAGTTGAAAATAGACGAATAATGGTATGCGTAGGCGGACCCTATCTTCCGAAAGATGCTTACATAGCAGCTTCAGAGTCTTTTAGATTTGAGGATTTTGCAAAGAAAATGGAAAGTCTAACAGATGAGGAAAAGAAGGCTAAGATATCTCGCTTACTCACTTATATTGATACAAAAAGCGAGTTCATTAATGCTATTGGCAGAGTAAAGGATCCCTTGGCTAGGAAGAGAAGCGTGGTGTTCACTTTAGGTATGACCATACTTGACGTTAGGGCTTTATTACGAAGACACGAACGCTTTAGAGTATCTCAACCGCATATTGCCAAGCCATATGCCAAAGGCGGCTTTATGCGTGACGGATTATTAATTGCGCAAATATGGATGAAGGAACACCCTCTGCGCTATCTCTATCACTCTTATGATTACGCTTACACTGGAGACGTGAAAGATCTGCCCTTACTGGGGCGTATCATACGTGTAGTTCGCCAAAAAACAGCAGAAAAATTAAAAGCTGGAAAGAAACCTGAAGTTACTGCAAGCGAGATAGTTCCAGGAAAAGCCAACGTTGTTGTTGATGCTGCTAAGCGACATGAGGATATTTTAAAGTTTTATGGGATAAAAATGAAGAGAAAACGTGGGGGTGTAGCATTTTGCCTATCTAAAATCGGCATAGACATTTTTCTTGACTATAAATTTTAGATGTATGAAATGATTTTCTTAAATTTTTCTTATTATTTTTATAAAATAAGAAGAAATAAGGTAAAAAATAAATTGTTAAAGATAAAAACGCAATCAACTGGAAAACATTCCGAACCGCAATCCTTCTAAGTAATTTCAAAGTTATTTAAAGTTGCTAAATGCTTATCGTAAGATCAGCCACCTTCTTAATCTCTAAGTTAGACAAGTATTTACTAAACAAAGCCTAGAAATTCTCTCCGATTCCCCTTAAAGTCTTAAACTGAATTATTTCTTTAGTTTACACACAATTTCCAATGCTTTTTCTAATTTATCTTTGCTCATGATTTTGTCCAGTTTTTCAATAAACATGTTAAATAACCCCTTTGTATTATCACAGCGTTTCAGTTGCTTAAAGCATTCTTCAACTCGCATCCCTTTCTTGATGACCCCAGCAAGGCATCGAGGAGCTTCTTCATGAAGTTTCTTTCCAAGTTCAGCGACTTCAACTTGCCATTTCTTTCCTTTCCACTCTAATTCAGCACGTAAAATCGCGATCAAAGGTCTCAGAAATTGATGTCTTTCAAATGCTCCTCTTTTTTCAGTTACCTTGTAAGCTAGGTAGTTCAGCACTGCAGAATAATAATACGCTTTTTGCTCGTTCTTTGATGAAATAAAAGAGCAGTGGCTTTCTACAATTGCATTGTATGTGAAGTTATTTGTTATTTCCTTAAGTTTTTTAGGTGTAAGAACGTATGAGACAAAGTTTCTGTCACATCTATAGATTACATAATACTTATCCTTAGCAAGTATCCTGAGTTTATTTGGTTGTCTAAATTCTCCTATTAAAGTTTCGACTTTTTCACGATCTTCTCCTGGTAGTTTTTCTACGATGTATCTTCTAAGGAATTCTTTCGTTTTCTCCTTTCCCTCCGAAGACAATAGGATATTATGAACTCTGTTGAGGAAAAATGGAAAGATTTCGCCTTCATAGATAAGTTTTTTCCAGTATTGGTTAAGAAAATGTTCTGGAATTTTTACAGAACTGGTTGTTCTTGCAAGTTTTATTGTATACTGCCCAGCTAGTTTATCGTAACCACCAATCACTTCAAAGATAAGTCCCGCATATTTCTTAGCCTCTTTCTTTTTCTCTCCTCCAAGTAAACCCATTATGTAATCGCCTTTAGGAACAACCTCGTCGATTCCAAGTTTTTCTTTTATTGCCTCTGATGAAAACTCTGTATATAACGCTACTTTTTTCATATAATTGTCATATTCTATTCCCTTTAACATCGTGATTTTAACGTCAGATAAATGTAAAGCCTTCGAATAATCCTTCTTACATCTTACATCAATCGAGAAACACCTTGTTTTTCCTTTTTGTTTCCTCAGAAATATTACGCTGGGAAATCTACCGTGTTGAAAAGCATCGAAGTTAACTTCCATAATTTCCCCAGAGTAATTTCTGACAATATTGTATGTTAGTATTTTGCCAGCTCCATAGTATGAATTGGAGACGTAAACAACTTCTTTTGGCATTAGAAATGCAACTTCATGTTTTGAAATATTTATACATCCATACAATAATACTGATGAAATATCCGATCCTGTTAAAATCTGCCCAGTTTTTTTGTAGTTTGTTAAAAACTGCTTTGCCTTTATTCGTAAAAGCTTACCATAGGACCCTTTCGGCTCTGTTAGAAGCGCCATGGAGGATTAGTAACCACAATATCTACTCCTAATTTACGTATGATATGTGGAGCAAAAAGGGAAGTAATAGAGACCGCCCATACTCCGTTTCCATATTTCTCGATTAGTCGCGAGACTGCGTCTATGCACTTTTCATTAGAAAGCGTTTTAATGATATGTACCGTTAACGCGCCCTTCCACTCTTCATCATGTAATCTCACTAACCTTTTTGTTAGTTCCTTTTTAACATTATTAATCAGTGAAATTTCCTTAAAATGCTCTCGTAAAATCATCTCAATCTTAAGAATTTCTGAAAAATCAATTTTTGTAGGTTTATGAAGAGGATAGTCGACATACTTAATCAACTCCTCAATAGTTTTTAATTCCTCAAGAAAACTCGACGGTTTCCATTCAACAGGCGAACGGAGCAGCAAGCTTGCTGAATCTGCATTAAAAATGAGAGGTGTTACCGGACCTCTTCTCACTTTTTGATAAGCAATCATCAATTCAGCCCTTGCAATCGAAACTGCTAAAGGATTTATGTCAAACCCTACAACTTCTTTAATAGCGTCATCCGGATCTTCTCCTTCTTCGATCTTTTTATAAAAAGAGATCACAAGAAAAGTTCCGCTTCCGCAAAATGGATCTAGAACAATCTTAGCCTTTAAACCTCCAATATCTTTCGAAATTTTATCTATCATATACTCGACAAGCCATAATGGCGTATAATATTCTCCTATCCTTCTTCGAGTATCAGCATCAATTAAAATCTCATATAGTTCCCTGAAGACATCTTCCTTTTGCCCACTCTTCCAATCAAGTAGCATAGCTCTTGAATATACTGAATCAAAAAGTGAATTCATAAAAGCCCTACTGCTTGAGTCCATTTGTCTAATTATGCGTTCCCACCAATTCAAATATGGAAGAACAATCTCTGCTTCTATCTCAGCTCCAGAACAAGCTTTGAGAGACGTAGTTATTTTCTCTAATGCTGCAGTTAAGCATGAGGAGACTATCATTTGCATTAACGTATGCCTAACAAAAAGATTCTCTACTTCCACTTCAGACGCTTTTTCGTATAGCCTCTTTATAATATTTCTATATGCCTCATAGAGCGCCTCTATTTTTTCAATGTGACTTTTGAATATTTTATGAAGTTCTGACTCAAGGAGAATCAACGGTTTAAACATGTTTTTAACATTTTCAGTTGAAAGTGGTAACTTAATGCCTCTTATCATAACAGTTCTCACGATATAGTCGAGATCCAAAGTGCCTGAAGGCTTTAGTTTCCCATTTTCAACCCTGTAAAACTCCCAATCTTGATAGTTTGTTATTATGGCAAATTCAGCGTAAGGATAGAACTGAATATAATCACAAAGTTTACTGTAACCTTCAGCGAACTCTGACGGCTTAACTTTAACCTCAATGATTATCTTTCCGCCAAAAACTTCTATGTCAGGCTTACCTATGCCTTTAATAAACCTCTCATTCTTAACTACTAACGGAATAAGCTGTCCTTTATCGATAATCTTCCGATATTCTTCTAACTCCTTGCTCATTTTAAAATATAATTGGGGGTCATTCTTTCTGATGTAATCAATTCCATCTAAAATCGATTTTCTCAATTTGTTTAGCACATTATATCGAACATCTTCATGTGATATCGACATTATAACTCACTACACCATTCGTCATACGATATAATTTATCTTCTGCCTATAACTTTAATTGAAATCTACGGGCCTGCAGGAAGAATGAAATCAATTTTTTTGAATTTTCTTATTATATCTAAAATTTATAAAAATAAGAATTTTTCAAAAGAAAAGTCGTAGAATAAACTGGCAGTACTGTGATATCAATAAATTTCGTCTCTTACTCCTCTGACTTTTTATGCTATTTTGTTCCTTTTTCCGCTTATTGTACTCGACTATCCTTCTCCATAAGGCTGGTCTGTTGTCTCTAACCATCTAAGCCGTTCCTTTAAACCTAAAGCCCACTTACTCTTATTACATCTCTCATAAGCAGGAACAACAGTTCTTCCGCCGGAAATCCAAGGCAAAACATGATCTAAGGTTCACGAAGAAATAAGCAATCTGGATGGCAATCCTCATACATGTCGCTTACTTCCCATAATTGTCGGTTCTCCCATAACTTAAAATTACGCTACAAGATCTACGGGTAACCATAGGACGAAATTATTTTGTCTTGAAAATATATAAAAGCTTAGACATTCTAATTGAATTAACATGGAAAACCATAATGAAAATAGTCGATCAGAACCAGATCCAGAATTTTTCAAGAAAAAAAGTTGAAGAAATAGAGAAGAAATATGGCATAACGGATTGTGTCTATGATCTTTGCATCAGAGAATTTAGCAAAGTTAGACTGAGCGAACTAAATGAAGAACATGAAATACGTATAATTAGACCATTTCTTCTGGCATGGGGTAACATGACAAGGGTTTTAGGTTATAATGGTGTGAGAGCAATCTGTAGGAAACTTAGAGATATCGGCGAAAAAATCGAACCCTTACGCAAGAAAGACTTTACAACAGTAAATCTTGACGAGATCAAAGATCAGATAATTGAATTATTTGACGAACTACGTAAAACAAAATTCATGAGCAAAAAAGGGAAGTCAAAAGAAGCTGGGTCGACAGCTGCGTCAAAAATGCTTCATCTGACTTGCCCCGACTTGTTTATTATGTGGGACTCAGCCATAAGAACCAAATACGGCAAAAATGATGGTGACGGAAAAGATTATTTTGAGTTTTTAATGGAGATGCAAAGAAGAGTATGGAAAAAATTGCGTTCTGAAATAGAGGAATTGCAGCAGAAATATGGTAAGAAAGTAACCAGAATAATAGATCAATACAACTGGGCGATAACTCACTAAATCTCTTAGATCCTGATAATGACGCACTAGAAGAGTACCACAAATTTTTAAATATCGACTAGTCGATATTTCTAATCATGAACCTTGAGAATCTTTTTTGCCAGAAGTGTTTACTTAAAATTAAAATTTTGGAATTATTAGAGGACTCTTCGAAAAGTTTCGCAGAAATAGCTAAATTCTTTCAAAAAAATCCAACAGCTTGGAGTTGGGGTAGAAAACATTTAGAAAAATTGGAAAAAACTGGATTAGTAAAAAAAGTAGGAAAAAAACAATTTCGTTGGTACATCACAAGCGAAGGAAGAAATTTCCTCTCAAGTTTAAAAGATCCCTGTCTGCTTAAAGTATATCTTGCTGGTTCTTCGACGGCTACAAAAGTTCTTCGAAGCCTTGGTTTTAAAATTCCGTACTTAATGGGAGCGGGAATCTACTGGAATGGGAAAAGATTCACAATACATCATCCATTAAATTTTGCATCAGAAATTTTTATAGACTCAGGAGCTCAGCAATTTTACAAGAAATTTCAAGGACTTGAGTATCCTTACTCTGTAAAGGAATATGTCAACTTTGCTATTTCAGTAAATGCTGACCTTATTGCGACCTTAGATCTGCCTCTCGACATTCTGACGCCAAGAGGATTACCCGTCAAGGAAGGAATCGAAAAAACAGTTGAGTACGGCGTTGCAGTAATTGATGAGGCACAAAAACTCGGAATCAAAAATAGAATTGTACCTGTTTTGCAAGGCTTTGATGATCCCACTCAATGGATTTTATGCCTAGATTTGTACAAAAGTTATGGAGTCAAAAAGTCGCCTTCTGGAATATGGGGAATAGGTTCACTATGTATGATGAAGGGCTATAAATTGCCAAAAATAATAGTGTGGAAAATGAGGGAAGAAATTAAGAATGAAAAACTACATGTTTTTGGTTTATCTTTAACCGCTCTTAAACATGTCTATCATTTGATAGACAGCTTTGATACCTCTGTTTGGATATATTGGGCGAAAATGGACGGAGCGTTCTTCTGCTGGGATCCATATCACAGAAGATTTGTACAGGGCCAAGTTCGAGAAGGGAAAAGATATGACACATTAGCACTAATGCGAATGAATGTAAGAGCTATATTCGATATGGTAAATGACCTGAATCAGACAAAAATGTCTGAATTCAGAAATCTTTAAATATTGCCATATACCCAGTAGAATTGTATGTCTGAAGAAAAGGTGCTAAATCTTCTAAATAAAAGTCAGCATCCTATGACAATTGAGGAAATAGCAGATCAGTTACATCTATCAATCAGGACTGCACGAAGAGCGCTCTCTAGTTTAGAGCGTAAAGCGTTAGTGAAGATTACGACGCTTGGAAACAAGAAATTATACCAACCAGTGTTGTACCACAACCTAGAAAAATTTATGAAAGCAGAAGTTACCGGGATTCCCCTTACAACTTTAGAAGACATCGCTGAAAGATACAAAAGATTGAAAATTGACACTAAAATTCAAACTCGGTGCAAAGATTACGTTAGAAATACTAAGCCTCAAGAACTTAAAAAGGAACTGATAGATTTTCTGAAAGAAAGAATTGACGCTCTCTCAAGAAATAAAAATGAAGAAAATCAGCGTAAGATTAATCGTCTCAAAAAGGACTTAGCTTTATTGGAAGGCATGGAATGGATAGGAAATATTTCTCCAATTCGAGAAGAAACCTTACCAGAAGATAACTTTACAATAACTGGTTCAGATGCAAGCAGGGACTTTTTAGACATGGTTTGGCAATGTGATTTCATCCCCATAATCATAAGAGCGTCCATTATTGCATGTGTTGGTGTTCCTTTTAAATATAGTAATGGAGAACCTGAATATGGACGGATGATAAGGCGACCTGAAATTCCACTGGCTGCTGGTGGAATGTTTCTAGAGGAACTTTCAACTCGTTATCCGAATTTAGATGAGACTCAAAGAAACATATTAAGCTTAATCTTAATGAACACGGCTCATTTTGAGTTTGATCGAGAAATAATAGTTAAATTGAAACCTAATATTCATTTTCATGACGGTAGATTACTTCCGCCACATATGCACTTCATGGATTTCTACTACGAGTGGAGAAGAGACGCTTTGTGGAGATGTTTTAGTTCGGCTTTAGATCTAAAATCAAATGCTGAGAGGATGAAATGCGAAATAGTCGGCGTAGTAAAGGAACCTCACGGCGAAACAACCGTTTTCAGTAAGATTTTGGCCATGTTACTTGAGAAAGAAGCAAATATTAAATATGGTACATATCCAATAGAGGAATTTGGTGCTGCTAAACTCTTTTTAGACGAAAGAACAGCTTCTTGGGTTATAAAAGTCAAACCCTCAAAGATCTATTTGCCTGCCGACGCAGAAAGTAGTGCCCGTACTGTTCTTAAGGAAGACTTTGAAAGGTACTTAAATCACCTCAAACAGTCAGACTACGCCTTCTTTCTATGTAGACATAGAAACGGAGGAATTGTTCGATACGACTTTTATTCATATAATGGTGAGAATTCTATAATCCGAAGAGATAATGTAGCCTCATACGCTGACTTTATTGCAGAGTCATTAATTGGAAAACAATGGAGACCAGAGAGATATCTAGTATCCGTTCCGAGCGTCGTGGCGATAGCAGATAACGAGTCAAAAAACTGGGTAAAAACGGTTGCTAACATTATAGCCCGTTATTTGAAAACAAAACTTCTGGGGGGTTGATGAATTGGTTAAGATAGGGGAAACTATTTGCACGTTAGAGATGCCAAATCATAGGGATGTACTCGTTCAATTTATAGCAAAAAATGTTCCAAAGGCAGGACTATTTGTAGAAATCAGGGATGACAAAAAAGGATTAAATTTCATAGGGAAGATAATAAAACCTCATATCTATAATCCTTATTATGCTGACAGAAGGTTAGTTCAAGAGGCACTCTATCACACAAATGACTCAAGAATGCTTGTACCATCAAGTGATGATTTAACTATAAAAACAGGAATAGTCAGAATTCTAAGAACATTAAAAAATGAGAAAACTATTTTTGGAGGAGAAGTACCGGAACCAGGCTCCGAAGTACATGAAATAAGAAGCGAGGAAATTAAAGACATTTTGGGGTTTACGGATGGCGGTCTAAGGATTGGGCATTTACTTCAATTTCCAGAGGTGGAAGTGCATATTGATTCTGATTTATTCTTCAAGGAACACTCACTAACTTGTGGAGTAACAAGGTGGGGGAAATCGTATACAAATGCTGTTTTGATAGAAGAGACTGTTAAAAAGGGCAAAGCAGTTTTAGTTATAGATCCTCATGGCGAATATGGTTCTTTCCAAGAACCCAACAATCAGCAAAATGAAATAGAGAATCTACCAACAGATTTGAAACCTACTGGATTTAAGACGGTCATATTTACTCCTTCTACGTTCGCTAGAGAGGGAGAAAGGCCATTAACTATAGCTTTCTCTGAATTACAGGCTAGTGAAATCGTTGAGCTAACCAACATTTCGGGTGAGAATCAGATAGCAATAGTTTACGAAGCCGCAAGAAGGTTAAGAGGACAGAGATACGATGTTGAAAGATTTATTGAAGCAATGAGAGCTGCTAGAGATAACCTCAGGATTACAGCCGCCATAGAATCTGTAATTGCACGTTTAAGAGTATTACAGCGTGATATCGAAATTTTCGGTCAGGGAATAAACCCACGAGATATAATAAAAGGAGGACAAATAAGCATAATCAATCTAAGCGGACTCGATCTAAGAACTCAAAGCGTTATCGTAACCTGCTTATTAAGAAGACTCTTCTATGAAAGACAGTATGGAACCATTCCTGAATTTTCAGTGTTTATAGATGAGGCACAAAGATTTGTACCTGACAAAAGGGAGTCTATGTCAAGATCCATAATCGAAGAATTAGTTAAAGAAGGGTTGAAGTTCGGAATAAGTGTGCACCTAATTGCTCAGAGACCCACAGAGTTGTCAAATACTGTAAGAAGTGAGACTGGAACAAAGATTTTCCATAAATTAATAGAAGCATCAGAGATACAGTATGTTCGAAATGTAATAGGAGAGCTGGCTCCGGAACTCATTGATATGATACCGACACTTAATAAAGGCGAAGCTATTATCGTTGGGGCTTGCACAAATTACATCCCTGTCCCAATAAAAATAAGACCCCGCCAAAGTAAGCATTTAGGACGAACTGGAGAATTACGTAGACGTCGTAGAGTAAACATTACTGGATCAGAACCGCAACCTAGAATTGACAGATTCTTTATCCAAAACTAGTCTTGATTGGTTTTTAAAATCAAATTTTATTATCATTACCTTTTTGGAATAAAAGTCTAGTTGATTTTGATAATTTTTAAACCTTAGAAATAGGAGATAACTTATATATGAGGTGGGATTAACATTAAAAAATTCAACATCTAGGAAGAAACTAAGAGAAGTCAAAAATATTCCTGTAATTATAAGATGTGAAGACTCATCTGTTTCGCCTGAGAAGTTTGATTTTCTAACTGAAATGATGAAACGTATTGACCCGGACCCATATTCTTGGGATGACATGTATGTCTATGTAGCGAAGTACCCTTCTTTAGATCCATATCTTGAAGTAGACCGTACTACAATGCCAACTACCCGTCCATGCATGGGGAGCATAACTATCCATGTCCAGCGTCTCGATGGAAAACAAGCACACTTTAGCATTGCCGATTTCTGGGATACGAAGGAACTTCACCATAACCTCGAGTATTGGTGGAAAGATTTCGAAGGAAACAATGGAGCGGATAAGAAAGTTAAAGGTCATAGGAAGTTTGACATTAAAGAGGATATTTATGTAGAATTAGACTTCTGTGATGAATCTCTTAGAATTAGCTTCAGAGGATGTAGACCGAACGAAAAAATTAAACCTAAGAAGAAAAGAAGCTCACTTAGGGAATCATGAACTTAGAATAAGTTTTCTTTCAAATTCGAAAATATCTTTGTTTCTATCCAATATTCTGTCAAGTATTTCTCTCGCCCGAGTTGGTTTTTTCCAAATTTCATTTAATGTTACTCTCACCTCTTTCTCATCTTTGCAAACTTTACAAATCTTCTGTACTGTCACTTCTTTTGGTACTCCGTGTTCTCTTAGTTTCTTGTTGAAATCTGCGGGTCTCAGCATTTTTATGTTCATTCGTGAAGCATACTGTGCAAGCGTCAACTTCTGCCCATTCACTACAACTTTTTCTTTAGGATTGTAGGTTCCGGCAGCGAATACTGGTACTATGCCTTTCTTTAGTTCTCTGCCGTTTTCGGTGTCTACTCCGAAATCTGTTGACCATTTTAGGATTTCTAGGAATTCGTCGAGGTCTTTTCTTGTTACTATGCTCCATTTACATTCCAAGACATAGGTTATTGTTGGGCTGAATAGTCCGGGTGTTACTTTCCAGACTCTGTCAACTTCTGCGTTCTGCTTTCTGTCGCCTACTGGCTTTAGCAAGTGTAATGTGATTCTTCTTGGATCCATTTTATTTCTATGATTCTGTTTGAGGAATTCTGCTCCTTGTGTGAATTTGTCTATGAACCATTCGACGCATGCTTCCCAGTTATGCCCAATGCGGTTTTCGCGTCCAAATCTTACTCTAATGTAGTTCTTCTTCATCTCGATGTTAGCCTTCAAGTCTTCAGGCTTCATGCTGTCAAGGTAGTAGTAGGTGAACTTGTCGAAGATCTTTACTTCCTTAATGTCTGGATAGAGCTGCTTTGCTCTTCTAATTGCCCGTTTAACTTGATCTATGGGGCAGTTCAAAACGTTCTTGAGATAGGTTAGTGAAAGAAGTTGATTTGTTGTTAAAAGCTGATCTCTTATCAGCCTAACTCTTTCATGAATAGTATTACTTGTAGGATTCTCAGTAAGAACCTTATTCGTTCTTTCAAAAGCCTCCTTCACTGCCTGGTCTCTAGGCTTGTCCTGATCAACCCAAGTTATGATATAACCCTTCTTAAACGGACTACGCTTATCATGAGACTGATAACCTCTAACATAGACTAGGCCTTTCCTTTCGAAACGTCTAACATTAGCCATAACATCGCATGACTTAACGCCTAATTTCTTAGCAATGTCGCTGCTGTAGAACGCCTTATCCTTATTCTCCTTCAAAAAGTTGAGAATTTTGCTTGCTTTGCTCTCTATCTCTCTGCTTCTACCATCCTTCTTTCTATCCTCATACCTTACAAAATTAGAAGGTAGCTCACGACCATCATTCACAGCATAATAGTTAACAGCCCTAGTATAGCCAACAACACCGCCACGCCCACAACACTTAGTCTCATAAACAAACGTAGGCTCACGAGTCCTCAGAACTAAACCCTTCTTCCACAAACGCCTAAGACAATCACCCACATTGCTAGGAGACTCACCCAAAGCTTCATAAATATCCCTAAGACAAGAAGGCCCATTCAAAGCTAAAAACTCATAAACCCTAAAACGTAAAGGCAACTTCCCACGTTCAACAGTTCGTTCAAATCCCGCACCCCGCGCCAAAATAAGCTTATGCCTTATGCCATCTGAATATTAGATATTCTATCTGATTGCCTTTCGGTTGTGGTATTGCTATTATGAATCTTTTTCTTACTGTGGTTGCTAGTCTTCCCGCTTTCACTATTTCTGTTGCTGTTATCTGGTCTTCCGGCCTTTTCACCGACACCATGAAGGGTGCGTGTTCCAGGCCTGGTCCTCGTCTGTAAACAGCGAAGTCGCATCCATATTTTATTCCAGGTGTGACTGTTAGGCCGTTTTCTCTTAGGTTTTTGTAGACCATGTATTTTAGATCGAATTCTTCATAGATTTTTCTGGCCTTGTTTCTTAGCTTTTCAAAGCTTACTTCTTTTCTTTTTTTGCCTTCGTAAACTTTTATTTTTCCTTTTTCTAGTAGGTAGAGTCCTTCCATTAGGTCGAGTATTAGGGGTACTTTGAAGTCTATTATTTTTGGTTTTGGTATTCCTAGGGGTTTTCCATAGAAT
>Ga0180301_10001755_pt1 | contig 17004 bp, 7 predicted proteins | sample GuaBasSediGuay16_FD_121797 | JGI IMG/M metagenome (GOLD analysis project Ga0180301, IMG submission 121797) | Subseafloor sediment microbial communities from Guaymas Basin, Gulf of California, Mexico - Guay16, Core 4569-2, 12-15 cm | ecosystem: Environmental > Aquatic > Marine > Hydrothermal... | reverse complement strand
ATTCCATCGTATATCGCATTTATCTCTGGCATCTCGGTTATCGATGCACAGGAGGGTAAAGTAAGAAAGTCATACATATTCCTTTCGGCAGTTTGTTTTGTGCTCGGGTTTTCAGTGATTTTTGTTGCACTTGGAGCAACAGCTACCACTCTCGGAAATTTCCTGTTTCGGCAAAGTAAAATATTCTCTCAAGTGGGGGGAGTAATAATTATTCTTCTGGGATTGGTCACCACAAAAATTATCGATGCTCCATTCCTGAAATATGAGAAAAGATTCCGATTGTCAAACAATGCACTGGGATTGTTCGGCGCATTTTTAGTGGGAGTAGTATTTGCATTTGGATGGTCTCCTTGTATCGGTCCTATACTTGCAGCTATACTCGCTATAGCATCACAACAAGATAGTGTGATGAAGGGTATGAAATTACTAACAGTTTTTTCAGCCGGATTAGCAATCCCATTTTTGATAGTATCCCTGGCATTGCAACCATTCCTCAAATTTATGACAAAAATTAGAAAATATATGGAAGTAGTAGAATTGGTAGCAGGCAAACTACTTATCGCAATGGGAATGATGCTATTTTTAGGCACTTTTGGTGCTATTTCCGAGGCGATGGGTGAAGTCACATTACTTTCTGCAAGTATTTTTATTACTTTCCTAACCGTAGCGGTTACTCAAGTATGGATATTGGTATCTTTCGTGGATTGGCTTCACGAAAAAAATGTCCTCGCTATCCCATGGTCAGCAAGATTGCTGTTCCTGTTAGATTTGCTCAGCATTGCACTATTGCAGGTAATAAATACATTTAAGGAATATACTTTTATAGAATAGAATGGGAGGGAAGTGGATAATGAAACGAATCGTTACAGATAAAGCGCCGACACCGGTGGGTCCATATTCGCAGGCGATAATTTCCAATGGATTAGTATATACTGCCGGTCAAATTGCACTAACTCCAAAATCGAAAGAATTGGTCGGCGAGGATATAACTTCTCAGACCGAGCAGGTGATAAATAATTTATCGCAAATTTTAGAATCCGCCGGCAGTAACCTATCTCGAGTAATTAGATGTGATGTCTTTCTTGCAGATTTGGACCATTTCGATGAATTCAATCGAGTATATGAAAAGTATTTCAATAAATCTCGTCCCGCCAGAATCACTGTGGAAGTGGGGTCATTGCCAAAGAGTGCACTGGTAGAAATCGCTGTTATCGCCGAGGTGATTTGATATGAGAAACATACTGATTTTCATAATTAAATTGTATCGGATGATAATTTCGCCGATTTTCCCGCCAGCCTGCAGATTTGTGCCATCCTGTTCGGAATATTCTATTCAGGCGATAAGAAAACACGGTCCGTTGTGGGGAATCACTATGAGCGGATGGCGTATTCTTCGATGCAACCCATTTGTCCACGGTGGTGAGGACCCTGTCCCGCAATCGGTCGAACAATGGAAGAAAAAATGGCTAAACAAGAATTGGTTATTTCATAAGGAACACTTTTCTAATTAGTATCTGTCGGTCGGTTTTTGCTTTTACCAGATAAACTCCACTTCGGATGTTTTCGCTCGGTTGCCATATAGCGATACCGTCTCGTGAATTCAGATTATCTATTATATTCCCCGATAAATCCAATATTTTCACCGCACAATCGGAATCAGAAAAGAATGGAATTTCTATTTTGCATATCCGATTGAAAGGATTTGGATAAATGGACATAACTGGTCTATTAGGCGGAGTGATTTCTGCTATGGATGAAGTAGTATCGCCATCGAAATTGACTTTTACTACCATACCATCCCAGCCTGTTGTTCCCAGTTCGGCAGATGACGAAGAACCAATAAGCAATAAACCATCGCCCAGTTGCACCAATGAACTCGCCCAGTCATTATTCATTCCGCCATAAGTTTGTTCCCAGATAATATCACCATCTATATTTGCGCGCAATAGATAGAAATCATCATAACCTGCGCCGACCGAATTGCTTTTACTCAACAGGATAAAATCCTCCTCCTCGGTGGGAACAGGACAAATATCCACGCCCACATCGGTATATATGCCGCCAACTGTGAATTCGGAAATAACACCAGAGTCTATCGAATACAAGAGCACATAGATATCATCCATATCCACACCAAATGATGTAGTTTTTCCCACAAGATATAAAATCTCATCATCATACTGTATCGCCAGGAATTCATCATTGTTCTCTCCGCCGAAAGTAGCGGACGATTGCACATCCAATTCATTATTCAACGATACCAGGTAGCCATTACTGTAAATCGGCGTGCCTGTCCCTGTGGATTTTGTCATCCCGCAGGCGAATAATGTCTCATCGGCGATAAGTATATCCTTAAATTCGTCATTATATGAACCACCAGCCACTGCGGCGATATCGCCATCGGGAGCATCGGCAGAATATGGATTAAATTTGAATATTGCTGGTTCCTGCCGTGATGATGAGAAATCTACCCAGTATTGACCGACCGCCACACAAATAGTATCATCGGGAACGCACGCCACTCGGTAGAAACAATCATCATATTCACCACAGCTGGTGGTATCATCGACAGCGGGATATTGCCATATCGATTCTCCCAATGTGTCTATACGAATAATAAAGCAATTAGAATATCCGGGAATTCCTCTGCCGAATGATTTAGTTTCTCCAACCATAATAAATCCATCATCGATTTTTGCTACTCCATAGGCTTTATCATCGTATTCTCCGCCATAGGTAGTGGAATGTATCTCATTACCATTTTCATCGAGCCACAGGCACCAGACATCATAATCCCCATCGGCAGATTGGGAATAGCCTACCATCAGAAATTCGCCATCGGCAGTTTCTATTCCAGTAGAAAGATAATCATCCTCATCGGTGCCGAATGTGTGAAGCCAACCACCGTGTGCCAATACACACAATGCGAAAATTAGGATAATAAAAATACATCTGCTCGAAAATGGCGATTTAAATTCATTCATAACTTCTCCTATAGTTTTGCTTGCGCAATGTTCTTGTTTGTCTCGGCAATATCGTTTTCATCTGCTAATATAATTAAATATTATATCCGCAAAGATTGTATTGTCAAATGAAAAGTGCGAGTGACGGTGAACTTGTTGGAACATTTATTTATGGAACAATCCACAGAAAGAAAGAGCTTATCAGGAAAAAGAATGAAGAAAATTTCATTCAATAATCCAGATAATAGATAAATCCATCACTGAACGAAATTGAACAAGTGATTGTCCCGAGTAGTCGGGATGTTAAAAAAACCCGTCATATTCGGCGGGGTTTTTTTTCGCTATGAGATGTTTTTGTTATTTTGTTTTGTTGGTAACAGACAAAAGCGGTCAGAACCGGGATTTTTTAATCGTTTTTTTATTTTAAATATAATATCTTTTTTGTTGTTAATACATTCCCTGTCCTCGTCCCGATTGTCCGGGACAGGCACTTCACCAGATATATTCCTGATGGGATTGATTGAGCGGGTGTCCAGATGAAAATCCCCTGAGTCGATGCTGAACCCCCTGAAACCATCGCTGACGCTCGGTTTCTGTCCCCCTTATCAAGGGGGACAAATTTGCGGAGCGAATAGGGGGTTACAACATTCCCCCGCAAATCGTATATTTCGATTTGGGCATCCCGACCAGTCGGGTCTGCCTCTACATTCACCGAGATGACGCACGAGGAATTGAATGGATTGGGCGAAACAGTGATAGAAATATTCTCTGGTTTATATAAATATTTTTGTTCAATTGTCAACACTTGTTCCGTAAGTGATATTGCGGAGTCTAAATTTTCCATAAAATCTGCGGAATCATCGCCAGCAAGGATAACATATACGAATGTATCGGATTCATCGGGTAGGATATCTACCGGACCGGCTGCAGCAATCAATGACCAATCATCATTATAATCACCGGACTCGGAGTAGAATGCGCCACTGGAAAAATTATATTTCACCGTATCATCCCAACCCATTCCAGATGGATATCTATATGTGGGATTATGCACTACGGAACCTCTACCCGAAGGTTCTATTATTGCCATTCCTACATAAGCAGGATTAGCTGGCGGAGAATATGTGTCCCACATATAACCGCACATTTCTGATGAATTCCACAATGCTTGGTCATACCATCCGCTCTCGTAGTGAATATCATAGTCCAGATAAAATGCGGTGTATAATCCCGATAGTTCTTCCTCGCAAATATTGGTCAATATGTATCGCATAATAACGAAATCGGAGATTCCAGTAGAATTCCATGCTAATGCTTTCTGGTCGATTCTAACACGGAAATCGGGGTCTATGAACGATGAATATATTTCATAATCTGCGGCAGAACCGGGAGAATAACTTCTTATCTCGGTAATGGGAGTGAGTTCACTATTATTACCGCCCTCACCGGTTGCCACATTCTCATACTCGAATGCGACGAAAAGTCCACCGCCGAAAAGATAATTGTATCCATCATATATGAAACCACTTCCGCCAATGGATGGATTCGATGGGTCGAAAAAGCCCACCTCACCAAAATTGGATACAGTAAATGTCAAATTCCCATTGGAGATATCCGCCACATCTCGAGGATAATTGGAGACCCGAACTGCGAATGTATCGAGCCATACATTACCGCTATCATCGGTGGTCTCCATAAATATATCGAAAGTAAAACCGGGAGTAAATGATGAACTAACCTGTATTACAAATTGTTCAGTGGAATTAGATTTCGTTTCACCTGATGTTATATCACCCCAATATCCGTAATTATCCACTATGGAAACTTCGGTTTCGTCCGTAGAAATCGTAGCCTGCACTCCGGTGGCATCCAGACCGGTATTCTGAAGTTGCACTATTAAATTCACCTGTTCGCCGGGGTCGAGAACTGAATTTCCATCGCCAGCAATCGAATCATCGATGCTATGCGAATAGTATTCGATAATTGGATAATTCGGTTCGGGAGTAGCAACCACTGCATCGAGTAGTTTCAATCTTCCCGCACCATATAATGAATCTTTGCCTGCGGGACCGAGTTCCAATGCGGTAGTTTGGACCAATGAATCCAATTTTTGCGGAGTCAATGCTGGATTTTTGGACAACATCACCGCGAATGCACCAGCCAGATGTGGTGCGGACATACTGGTTCCGCTACTGGTGGTATAACCATCATCACTGCCGCCATAAGTTGATGTTATACTTACTCCCGGAGCGCAAATATCCGGTTTAATCAATCCTGGTGGATACGGATAATCCGAATATGTTCCCGTATTCCATTGTGTTGGACCGAAACTGGAGAAACTGGCGATAGTTTCGCTGAAATTAGTGGCGCCCACTGCTACCACTGCGGTGCGTTCGGCGCCCTCACCAGAACCTCGCCACGGCGATGGACAATCAGCAGGACAATTCATACACTGCGGTGCAGAGATTCCATCATCGCCTGAATTTCCAGCGGCGACCGCAGCGATTACTCCAGCGGTCAGGACATCCTCCATCACCGGGCGCATATAATTCTTTATAGTATTGTCGGGATTAGCCCATCCCACAGACATAGAAAGGACATCGGCGCCATTTTCCAGCGCATATTGGATTCCATTGACTAAAGCACTTCCAGTTCCACTACCTCCGCTACCCATTACTTTTACTGCCATAATATTTGCCGAAGGAGCTATGCCGGTATTAGTTCCGCTGGTGCCATCGCCAGCAACAGTCCCAGCACAGTGTGTCCCGTGATAGCTGGTAGCATTATCATCCCAGGGGTCGCTATCGTGATTATAAAAATCGTATCCATAATAATCATCCACATAACCATTGTAATCGTCATCGACACCGTTTCCCGGAATTTCGCCGGGATTGTTCCACATATTATTTATCAGGTCATAGTGAGTATATCTAACTCCGCTATCCAGGACAGCGACTAACACATTTTGTCCACGATATCCACCCGACCAGCAAGATGGCGCACCGATTCTGCTTACACCCCACGCTGTATCCAGAATATCTGCCTCGGCTACTGCACCAATTATTCGGAAACCCTCGATATCCTCCATAGCCAGTTTCACACAGCTAAGTTGGCGGATTTTGTTTAGAGTGCTATAATCATCGAACAGGACTACCGCAGAATTCCCCAGCCATAATTTCTGCTGGATAAATATCTGTCCGGAAAGATTATGGACTCGCAACTCATTCTCGAACTGCATCACCGATTCCTCATTTTTTCGTTTGAATGTCTGTATGGCGCGGGTTCTCCGAATTGGTTTTGGAAGACTTCGCAGTTCCTCTACTATATTTTTCCATTCTGCCGGTCGATAAAACTGGACTAATCCTCGTTGCCAAGCGATATCAGAATTAGTTCCCCATAAAATGGAACTAATAATCATCACACTAATTATATAAAATAATCTGCGCATAGTTCATAATATATAGGAAAAAAGGCAAAATTCAAGGTTATGATATAATTTTTCCCCATAGCACCCAAGTTTTTGCGGCGGTGATTTTCACAGGAACAATTTGTCCGATTTCAGCAGAATTTTCATCGATAAGGACTGTGCGCCCAGATGGCGCAGTGCATCTCAATTTCCCTGGATTCTTATATGAAACTCGTTCCACCAATACATCCTGAATTGTTCCTACCAAATTTTCCGAAAAGTTATTAGCCAACTGAATTCCCAATCTAATCACCTGGTTCAATCGTTGGATTTTTAATTCTTCGGGGACATCATGGTGGAGTTTTTCTGCTGCCGTTCCCGGACGAATAGAATACCGGAATGCGAATACTCCAGAAAAATTCACTGCCTTCATCATATTCAGAGTAGCCTGAAAATCCTGTTCGCTCTCGCCCGGAAATCCCACTATTATATCGGTGGAAATCGCACTGTGCGGAAATCTGCGATAGATATTCTCTATCAGTGCAATATATTCATCTGGAGAGTATTTTCTATTCATAGCGGAAAGAATGTCCGCACTGCCACTTTGCAATGGCAAATGGAACGCTGGCGGAATTTTCCGGGGATATTTTTCCAGCACATCCAGAATTTTATCGGAAAAGTCTTTAGGGTGATTGGTGACAAATCTAATCCTTTCCACACCGGGAATTTGTGCCACTTTCTCCAATAATGCGGGAAAATCGACATTTTCATAACGATATGAGTTCACATTCTGTCCCAGCAAGGTTATCTCTTTTATTCCGTTATCCACTACCCGCGCGATTTCATCTAATATTTTCTCATCGGGCAAACTTCGTTCTCTTCCACGGACATATGGCACCACACAATAGGAGCAAAAATTATCACAACCTCGCATAATGGTGATAAATGTAGAGACCTGTCCTGGTGTTATGGATGGTATAGAATCTATGCCCATAAAATCGGTATTAGCATTCACGAAAGTCCCACATCGAAATTTTCCCTCGGCGATTTGTGCAATAACAGGTAATTGGTCGGTTCCCACCACAAAATCCAACTGAGGGATAATTTCAAAAAGTTTCTCCCCGTTCTGTTGAGCGATACATCCCATAATCCCGATTTTTAGGTTGTGATTTTTCTTTTTTCGAGCGACTATACTTTTAAGCCGACCGATAGCGCGATTTTCGGCGTGCTGGCGAACCGCACAGGTATTCACTACTATTAAATCCGCATCGTCGAGATTGTCCACCCAGCGGTGTCCTCGAGAAATTAGATATTCACTCAGCGTAGATGAATCGTATCTATTCATCTGGCAACCGTAAGTGATTATATGGAATCTACATTTCATAGTGTGGAAAAATACATATTATCCCGAAGATTTCAATAATAAATTGAAATTTGTGATGGGATAGTTTAGCTAACTATATAGTGGTGGAGCAATTTTCTCTTATGGCAGATGTATCATTCCATCGCCGATGGAGAATATCCAGAAACCTGCTCCGGGGTATAGAGTATCTCCCGCCGGTTGATATGAACGAATCGCAGTATCGAACAACCATATTCCAGGCAATAACATACCCGGTGGTTCGGTTTGCAGAGAGTCCGCAGGAATGGGTCGATTTATATCACCGATAAGATTCCATCCACGATATATAAATCTTGTATAGTTTTCCACTGGGATACCTGCCATAGGGAACAATGAATCGGTCATAGAAAATACCCAATAACCTGCTCCAGCCTCGGGTGCATCGGGAATATAATAGGAATGAGTTATCACATTATACCCCAGCATTATCGGAGAGGTAGAAAATATTTCCTCGGGAGTATGGTCTATGGGCAAGTATGGGAATGAAATTAAGTTCCAACCAAAATCCAGCGCCAAATCGTTCCTGGCGAATGTAGGGAAATACCATTTTATCACCAGTGATTCTTCCTCGGAAACATTCCAGTTATATGATGTGTCCCTTTTCATATCCAGGAAACCATTTAATTCGAACACACCCTCGGGCAAATAGCTGGGATTCCAATGGACAAACAGACCACTATCGGAATCTGTCTTGATAATCCAAATATCTGGGAAGTGGTATCCCTGAATGGAGCGCAATAATTTTCTGATTGCAGGTCGGTCGGGGTCATATAATTTGATATATGCATCCACCTCTGTAGGTGGCGGTTCCGGATATATTATATCCAATTCTGGGTCGAAAAATTCAGTTCCGGTGGGTGTGGCACCGATAGCCAATGTCCGACGCTTATAAATATCGTCCACTCGCTCCAGGATTATTTCCATCACCCAGGGATTAACATTCCACAATGCATAGAAAAAACCGTGTTCCCAGTTAGCTTTCGGGTAGCCATCATTAAAATATGCGGAATCGATAATAACCGATGTAAAATCGCCGCCTCGCGCATTACAATTTGTCGATGCCATCAGGTAGAACACTACACCACCATCGATACCGGAAACAGTGTCATCCCACTGGATATGAATATGCCATAATGAATCTGGGATAATCTCGTTCAATTGATAATCTGCAATAGGAACGATTACCTCCGATGTGCAAATATCGACTGGTTCGAGCAAGGTAAAATCTGTAGTGAACCATACATCCATCGAATAATAACTGGAACCGGTCAGACTATCCACAAATAGCGGGATATATGCGGTATCGCAAGCGTGAGCATTAGTATCGCCAAACCAGACCAGTCTTTCCACCGATATCAACCAGAAATCCCAGCAGAATTGATACATATTATTTGGAGCACAATATGGATAATCCGGGGAATCATATAAATCACGCACGCATACTGTATAGTTTCCATCGCCGAGCCATTCTATTCCATCTATCGTAAAATGAAGCGAATCTCCAAAATATAATGAATCGTATTCTAAAGTATCGAGAGCTCTTCGGATATATACATTTTCCATCGAGAAAATGGAAGTATCCACACCGGAGAAATCATCGAACAGTCGCGCCGATACCGTGATTTCTTCAGGATTGGAAAGTGTTTCGCCATCTGCGGGGACATTATCCACTACCTCGGGGGGAACTAAATCCACTAAAAATGAACAGGGCGGAGTGAAAGATACACAGCCATTCTCGTTTTCTACTCTATCTACCCAGAAAGTAACTGTATCGGCATGGGACCAGGAAGTAGGCGGAGTATATGCGATACCTGTTCCTGAAATAACCATTCCATCGCTATCTGCGGTAAGTGTATCGTCATTTACTATAATTATCACACTCGCTGGGACAATTTCTCCATCGGATGGATTGTTTAGAGTATAAGTAAATCCCAATCCTGGGCAGGATGTAATTCCGCCACAGGGCGATGGCATAGATAACGATAAATGTGGTGGACAAAGTGCATTATATACGGTATCATCTACTCCGTAAATCTCACCTGAGAATACATTTACCTGTAGGTCGATTGAGTCCACACAGAATAAAGTTTCTCGCCAGGCAAATTGATAGCAACAGGAATCCTCGGCAATTTCCTCGGCGATTGCGGTAACCAACTCACTCCAGTCCTCCGAGTAGAGATTGAACCAATTCCCGCCAGTAGCGGAACCGAGTTCATAATAGCCCGAATACCAAATTCTACTTTCTGGTTCGTAAACTGTATAATATGAGAATTCGCCGTTTTCAGGAGTGACTGGAATAACGATAATACTCTCCTCGAGGCAGTAATCGATAATGGAATCGGGCGGATATTCCTCCCAGGAATACGGTATTTCTCCCCATACAGGGTCGCAGGATGCGGAGACAATGGGTCTTTCATCGGTGAGCAGGACAAATACCTTTTGTGCATCGGGACGAAAATCGAACCATTCATTTGCTCGAATAATTGCGCCATATTGGTCTTCATTTCCCGAACCACGACTGCCTGGGGGCCATCCATACATTTCCATCACTGCATCGAATAGGCAGGCAAATTCTATGGAATCTGTTGCCCACCAATCTGGACCCGCAATCAGGTCGAGAGCACAGGCGGATGGTCCGGTAAATGCAGTCCGAATTTGTTCACATATTCCACCAGTCTCGAGTGGACAGCCATTGAATACCAGTGCACCGATTCGATAATCTACCTCGGATAATGCGGAAATAAATTCTGGCACATGGGAATACAACAAACCCACCTCATCATCCATACTGGTGGAGAAATCGAACAGTAGCACCACATCTACTCGAGCAGTTTCTGGTGGGCATTCATTCAGCAATTCCAATCTGGGTGGGATAATTGGAATATCATTTTCCAAAAATCCAAAATTGGAAATATCCAATCCTCTGACATAGTTGGAATCCTCATCATAAACGCATACGGTAGCATATACCAGCGAACATCCCTCAGTGAAAACATCTGTGATGTATGGATTAAATTCTTCGATTTCGCAGCCGGCGATAGAAATATCGGTGCCGAAACAGAAAACGGTATCTGGACCTGGCATACCGAGGAGCGATTCATTAGCCCCTGTAATTACTATATCCAGCAGGCAATCATTATCTATGTCAGCCAGAACTGGTGATGCATAGACCTCCTGTCCGATATAAGCCGAGTCTATAATAACTCCATCGCCTCGAACCTGAAATAAGTATGCTCCACTGGTCCCAGAAAATGCTCCCACAAAAATATGCAATATCCTGCCCATATGTGGATAGAATCCTGTTCTTTTCACATCCTTGCGAAAAAATTGCCAAGGAGTGGGGTCATCCGGATCGCCGGCAATAGCTGGTGAAGATATTATCGCTTCCCCTATCTCCACACTCCATTCCAGTGCGAATGTATCAGTTTCTGGATAGTATTCGAAACAATTAAGATATCCTCCAGTCATCCCGATAATTACTTCATATCTGTCATCGCCATCCACATCGGCGATAGCTGGTGATGATACGATTTCCTCCCAATGCATATATACTGTCATTTCATCTGATGATATTATTCCATCGTCATCTTCGTCGCCATCGATAAAATAAATTCCGCCATCGTATGCACCCACCACGATTTCGAAATCGCCATCATCATCGAAATCGGCGGCAGCGGGCGAACTGGACACCGCCGGATATGAACCACCTGTGGAATATTCCCACAACGATGTTCCATCGATACCATCCAAACAAATTATTTTTCCACCTGGTGCGCCTAAGTCATCAAATGTCCCGCCCAGCCATCCGGTTCCGAATACCACATCCACATTTCCATCGTCGTTCATATCCACCAGACAGGGGGTGGAAATTACCGGAGCATCGGTGGGATAGAACCACAGAACATCCCAGTGGATACCATCGGTTCCTCCAGGCGGTGATGGATAATCTGCCCATCCTAACGATGTAATTCCGTCGTCGATACTGTCCGATGGGTCAGCCTGAAAGCACCACATACCCCAATGGATTACATCGGTGGTATCTCTTCCCGCATTGCAACCGATAACAATTTCTAATCCCGGGACATCCGGGACGATATCCGCCACTGCTGGTGAAGAATGCCAGGAATATGGACCGGCTAATTCTGGTGGTGCTGGAAAAGTCCACAGGAAATTCCCGAATCTATCCATAGCCTCTACATTCCAACCGCTGGTGGTTCCACCGACTATGTCGAGATAGCCATCGGAACCATAGAAATCTATAATAGCTACCGAACTACGAGCTTCATCCGTTCCGGTGCCACGATACCATTCCAAGTTTCCCTGCGCATCCAGACAACGCCATACACCACTGGAAGAATCATCCGGGTCCTCTGGATTAGTCAATTCCTCGCTGCCGATAACTATTTCCAGCCAATCATCTGGGTCGGTGCCAACGGTATTTACTCCGGGTAAATTCACTATCCCTGCGCTCGCTCCGTAAAGCATCCTATCGTAAGCTATAGCCAAAGTGTCTCCAGCCAATGGATAGTTCCATTTGGGAATTAAATCCGCATCGGCACATCCGACCAATAATATCACTAACAATAATACACTCCACTTATTAGTATTCATTGTGAATACCTCCTAAATTATTTCAATTTTCATTATCTGGCAATAGTCACCGTTCCCTCGCAGACTATTTCTCCATCCACTTCGACTATATAGATATAAAGTCCTTGTGGAAGGTTTTTGCCATTGTAATCCTTGCCATCCCAGCGAGCGGATTGTTTCGCATCTGCGCCGGGAGTGATACTGATATCTCTTACCAATATTCCATACTTATCATAAATAAATATATTTGCTTTCTTGAATAATAATCCAGGAAAAGTAAATTGGCAATAGTCATTTATTTCATCGGAATTGGGAGTGAATGGATTTGGCATTCGCGAACAACCGAAATTGGGCATAATAAAGAATCTCCACTGGAAATCTGCACAATTTGGACCGCAGGTATCGGGTTTATCACATAAATGGAGGTAAACATCTACAGTTTCCCCGGGAATCCAAACCATAGAAAAATTCTCCGGTTGGAATATAATTTCTCCGAATAGTGAATCCTCGTCGATATTCACTATGATTTCAGATAAATCAATTCGAAGTGAATGCAATGCATCGATTTGTAACCAACTCGAATCCAGCCATACACCAGCGAAATTATCACTAAATTCGATTTCTACATTATGATGAATATTTATAATAGTATCGAATGGTTCTGGAGTGGTCATTTGTCCATCGGGTGGTTCGAAATCGAGATAGAATATCCATTCCAATGGATTAGCGAGAGTGTTTCCGTGTAAATCGTCCGCAGAAATAAGTTCCACCTGCACTGTTTCTACACCATCCCAGAATGATTCCGGTGGAATGAAAAACAAAGTGTCATTCGAATAATCCAAGCAAGTATCTGCGCAGGAAAAAGTATCGCCGTTTATCAGTGCAGTGATAGTTGTAGAATCCACTCCATCGCTATCGGTAAGTGCAATCCATATTTGTTGTTGGACACAGGCAGAAATGCCCTGGGGCAAAACAGGTTCGGCTATCGGACCGGCTCCAGCAATCGGATAGACCAAAGTATAAACAGTGCAATTGGGTTCGCAGGTGCATTCATATTCGGGTATGCTATCGCAGGCTCTAACATAAATCAGCAATGTATCGTCCTCCTGCAAATCCTCGAACCTAACAGAATCCAAATCGGATATCGTAGATAATGTATCTAAATTCCCATCGGGATGAACGATAATTGGTTGAGCATACACCGATGTCCATCGCACTCCAGCCAGTTCATCCTCCAGTGTGATATCCAGAGACAATTCTCCAGCGGATATAATTCCCGGCGGGGGCGATACTGAAATAGTCGGTGGTTCCAAGTCGATTATGAATTCTATGCTTTCGCTGACAGTTGTTCGGCACTCGCCATTGCTAATTAATGAATCCAATACTATGGTCACTGTATCGCCATTATTCCAATTGTGCCAGATAGACACCTGAAATGTATCGTAAAGAATATTCTGGAAATTGACTCTATTGGACCCACCCATCAAATTCAATGTATAGCTTTCGCTGTCATTCTGGACATCGACAGTGATGTATGTTTTAAGAGTATCGGGATAATCCCAGTAAGTGGTCTCTGCGAACACAAAAATAGCTTCCTGCTGTGGGCAGGAAACAAACACCGGGAATTCGTCAACTGGACATATCTTTCGTGAAATAAAATCGCCACAAATTCTGCAATCCTGCACTAAAAGTCCGGTATTCAAACAAACTATGGTATCTGGGATAAAATCGGAAAAAGTATCGCATGCGGTCATCACCAATTCATATTGGCAATCCAAATCTATATCTGCGATAACCGGCGATGTATGTGCATTTTTACCAATCCTGATTGAATCCAGTATCTCTCCTGTTTCTCCTGAAATGTTATAAAGTATTCCTCCCAGAGATGCCACAAATATGTATAGCGGTTCACCGGATATTGGGTAGAAATTTGTTCTCTGCGGATTAGCGCAAAAATGTGTCCACGGTGTAGGGTCGGTATTTTCACAGGCTAATGCTGGCGATGATACAATTGCTGCATCCAACATAGTCTCCCACAGCAGTGAAACAACATCCGGTGGATTATATGAAAGGCACACTACTTTTCCCCCCATATCGCAGGCGATTATTTCGTATTCTCCATCGCCGTTCACATCGCCGATAGCGCAGGATGATTTAATAACATCACTCATTGGATAAGTAATCATTTCACTGGCGGAAATAAAGCCATCATCGTCCTCGTCGCCATCGATAAGATATAACATAGAATCGAATGCACCGACGATTGATTCCAGGTCGTCATCGCCATCGAAATCGGCGAGTGCGGGCGATGCCTCCACTATTTGTGCACCGCCGGTATTCACTATCCATCGAAGTGCTCCAGTGGGACCATCCAAACAATATATTTTCCCGCCAGTAAAAGTGGAGATTGAATAAGTGGGAGCATAACCATCGCCGAATACCACATCCAAATCTCCATCATTGTTTATATCGCCCACTGCTGGTGTGCTAATCACCGGACCGACAGTCTCATAGAACCATAACACATCCCAATTTATTCCATCTGTCCCGCCAGATGTAGAATAGTCATAGAAACATTCGTCGTAATCCTCCACGATATAGTTAATTCCATCATCGATTCCCGCAGTTCGGAACGGGTCTGCCTGAAAGCAGAAAATAGAATTGCAGGGATTATTCCCGATAACAATTTCCAACCCCTCGGATTCGGGAACAATGTCTGCTACAGCTGGCGATGAATGCCACATAAATGGTCCGCTGGTTTTGGGCGGCGATGGAAATGTCCATATTATATCGCCGAATCTGTCCAGTGCTTCTACATTCCATCCACTGGTGGTTCCGCCAGCGATTTCCAAGATATCGTCGCCAGTGTTTATAAAATCGAGGACAGCCACCGAACTTCGAGACTCGTCGGTTCGAGTATCCTTCAGCCATTCCAGATTTCCGAAGGCATCGATACAGCGCCATACTCCCACATAATTGGTGTCCTCCTCGGCGACATAGATTCCATATTCATCACTTCCGGTAATTATCTCCATAAATTGGTTTGGCTCTCCGCCTGTGGAATTGACATCACTGCCGAGGTCGGCGATAGCTGGCGATGCCCCGAAGGACATCCTTTCATACTGGTTGGATAATCCATACCGCCACTGAAAATCGAATGAAAAGGTATAGCCTACCAGTAGCAATAAGACAATTACACTCCCGAAAAATTTCATTCTTCCCCACCACATTATCAGTTATAGATTGTTTTTGTTATTTAACTTCACAAATTCGAGAATGATATTAGCACCATACATTCTCGGGACTATTTTACTTTATTATTTTAAATTCTACTCTTCTGTTTTTGGTTCTGCCCTCGGAGGAACCATTATCTGCGATTGGTTTGCTCTCTCCATAGCCTTGAGCAATCAGATTTCTGGCGAATACATCGAAATTTTCCAATATATATTCTCTAACCGATTCTGCTCTCCGCTGGGATAAATTAAGATTATATTCTTCCGTGCCGATAGAATCGGTGTGCCCGGCGATTTCCAATTTCCAATCCTTGTGTCTTTCCAGAACCTGTCCGACTTGGTCCAATACTGGATACGAATCGGGATTGATTTTATCGCTATTGAATTCGAAATGAATTTCATTTGTGGTATAAGCACCCTTTTCCTGCAATTGTTTTTCCACATTAATTTCCGGTTTTCTGCCGGGCTTTTTATACGGACATCCTCGCTCATTTACTATGGTTCCTGGAGGAGTATTAGGGCATTCATCGAAATCATCCCATACTCCATCTCCATCGCTATCGGTGGGCAATGGAATACTAATGAGCACTGAAAGGTTCACCCCGAAATGGACATATCCACGCCATTTGCCCACGCTCTCATCACGGCTGGAAACAGGATAGCCATACTGGTCAAAATCGGTGATAGTTACTTCCAAGTCTTGCGCATAAGGTGTAGCTTTCACATAGCCGGTAATCGCAAAATGTTTTGATAATGCGAAATCACAGCCGAAAATAAGCGGTATAGCGACTCCATTATCGGATGATGAAACATCGATAGACTGGTGGAGTATTGTGTCTCGTGCTTCGAACCCATACCGCCAGATACCTATTCCAGTCAGGAAATATGGATTTATTTTAGCTCGGGGGGCGAATTCTGCGCCAAAAAGGAATTCATAATTTATATTGCTCCAGTCCTCGATACGATGGAATAAATGACCCTGGTCATCTACATAAAATAGACTATCCGTATCGTGAAAAATAATTCCGCCCTGGAAATTTATTCCGAACACTAAATATTCGAATCCTGGCGTGTTGAATCTCGCTCCTAATGATATATCCAGATGTCCATTATCACCGAATCCGAACTCCGGACCGAGACTAACTGTGCCCAGTTTCCATTCATCCTTCACCCATACCTGCGCAAATGCACTGACCATAAGAATCAATAAAATAATCGATGATACACACTTTTTCATAAGTCCTCCTTGTTTAGCGTCTTAGATTAAATTTAATTAAATTGTGTGGAAATTAAAAGTTTTTTCTGCCCGCCGATATAAATTTACCTCCACAATAATTTTGATTCAGTTAGTTTATAAAAAAACTATCTGGTTTGTCTGGTTTGAGTTGACACTCCTCGAACACATACTAT
>Ga0180301_10001754_pt1 | contig 17008 bp, 14 predicted proteins | sample GuaBasSediGuay16_FD_121797 | JGI IMG/M metagenome (GOLD analysis project Ga0180301, IMG submission 121797) | Subseafloor sediment microbial communities from Guaymas Basin, Gulf of California, Mexico - Guay16, Core 4569-2, 12-15 cm | ecosystem: Environmental > Aquatic > Marine > Hydrothermal... | reverse complement strand
GCTACATGACATTAATGGGTTTATAAGTATTGTTAGTATACGATCTTTTTCGCTGTCGATGATTCTTGTTGCCATGACTCCTGGAATGTTACACCCGAAACCCAGTAACATCGGAATAAAGGATTTTCCATGCAATCCGAGCTTATACATTATTCTATCCATCACAAATGCTGCTCTGGCAAGATACCCGCTATCTTCAAGTAGTGAGAGACCGAAAAACAGGAAGAATATGGGCGGTAGGAAGACAAGGACTCCTCCAAGTCCTCCGAAGATTCCATCAGCTACAAAGCTCGCCAGCTGCTCATCGGCGATCATCGAGCCTAACACTTTCCCAAGATGGCTAAAGAGCATATCTATGATATCGGATAATGGAGCTGAAACGTCGAATGTAAAGCGAAAAAGAGCCCACCAGAATGCGAGAAAAATCGGTATACCAACGTATTTGTTTAGAAAAACCATGTCTAATAAGTCTGAGAGAGTTAAAGGCTTCTCTCCTATCAGAACCTTAGACAGGATCTTGCTTATGAAATCATAGCGGCTTTCAGCAAAGAAGACTTCCGGATCCTCCCCAAGTATTTCTCTAGCCCTCAATCTCATTGAACTATCTAAAATTTCATTCCTATAGGGACTTTTCTCAACCTTTTTGAGAACCTCCTCATCTTCCTCCAGAACCTTAATTGCAAGCCATCTTGCCGGATATTTGCTGGATAGTTTTTTATCCTTAAGTATGGCTTTCCTTATCCCTGATATAAGTTTCTCAGCTGCTTTTCCATAATTGAGTATAATTTTCCTCTTCTTTTCTTTAGCAGCTTTGATTACGGCTTCCATAAGCTCCTTCATCCCTTCTTTCGTCGTTGCAATCGTTGGAATTACCCGTACTCCAAGCATTTTAGAAAGCACATCGACATCTATTCTGTAACCCAAACTCTTAGCTATGTCATACTTGTTTAATGCAATAACAACGTTTGCTTCGAGTTCAAGAAGCTGAAGCGTTAAGTATAGGTTTCTCTCGAGATTTGACGCATCAACAATATCTATTACAACATCAGGCTTCTCTTCAACTATATAATCTCTTGCGATCAGCTCATCTATTGAGTGAGCTGTAAGACTATACGTTCCAGGCAGATCAAGTATTTCCACAACCTCTCCTCTAAATATACACTTTCCCTCCTTCTTCTCAACGGTTTTCCCAGGCCAGTTTCCAACATGCGCCCTACCGCCAGTTAAATTGTTGAAGATTAAGCTCTTACCCACATTTGGGTTTCCTATCAAAGCAACTTTTATCGTCATTGACAAGCCTCCAATTTAACGATTATTTTCATAACTAAGCCTTTTCCAAGCGCTATTCTTGAACCTTTTATCTCAACCAATGTTGGACCTGGAGAATGCGAAACTAAAATCTTCACCCTCGTACCTGGCGTGAACCCTAATTCTGAGAGTCTTCTGACGAACCCTCTTCCTCCCCTAATTTCCACGATGGTTGCCTCTTCATTTTCTGAAAGCATAGCAAGTGGAATCTTCCTATCTTTTCTTGTTCTCCACCATGATGTAGACATTTTCACATTCCCTCTTCCTCAAGCTTAGGTTGTATCCTTTCAAAAGAAACTCAATAGGATCTCCAAGCGGAGCTTTTCTCACAACAATGATCTCCGTTCCCTTCGTTAATCCCATATCAAGCAGTCTTCTACGAACATCTTTGTCTCCAACAACCCTTGAGATTATTCCTTTTTCTCCAGGCCTAAGTTCACTCAATCGGATTTCCATGATTTTTCCCTTCGGTTCACTGTAAATTTTTAGGTTATCCTAATTATATATATGGAGAAATTAGAAGCGTATAGAATTTCCTCTAAAAATGTTAGGAAGCGAGAGGAAAGCCTAAAAAAGTTAGAAAATTGTTTTTCAATCCAAATTCTGAGATAAACCATTTATTTCTGATTTCTTATAGTTGCTAAAGAAGAATCAAGATTTTAGCTTTTCAAGTTTATCTTTTTCTTCACAGTATTTTTTGAATTCATCCAGCCATTTAGTAATGAAGCGTGGATGATCACTATGGCTCGTTATAAACTCGACAAATCTAGTGAATTGCAATATTGTTTTTGGATGAAGTTTATGTTCGAGGATATGAGCGTCCTTAAGTGCCACGTCTTTAGGAACGAGAATTATCTCGAGAAATTTTCTAAATGTTTCATGCCTTTTCTCGATAACCTCAGCTAGCTTTTTTCCCCTTTCGGTGAGCCTAATACCGCCATATTTCTCGTAGATTATTAAATTCATTCTATGAAGCTTGCTTGCCATTTCAACAACGCTGGATGGCTTAACATTTAACTCTCGAGCAATATCCTTAACACGCGCAAACCCTCTTTGCTTAACAACCTCATAAATACATCTCAAATAATCCTCAGCTCTCCCAGAAATCTCTTGATGAGCCATAAAGTTAAACCCACCCAATATTTTTAGACCACCCTAATAAAAGATTAACTCAATACGCATAAAAATGTAAAAATTATTTCACCGTAGTCAGCGTATGAGCCGCCAAATACATAACTATAATATAAATTTAGTTACGTTGCAAATCTTACTTTGATGGTTTTTATAGCCTTCTTATCTTCAAAGTGTTTCCAGAGAATGCTGATTTAAGAATTTGGTTCACTTTCTTAGAAAAATCCATACATTAGAGGTGGTGCGGGGAGCGGGATTTGAACCCGCGAACCCCTACGGGACAGGCTCCTGAAGCCTACGCATTTGGTTTAATATTCTCTTTCTGCGCCTTTGGCCTGGCTTGGCTATCCCCGCCCCCTATCTAAATTAGATTTAGATATGAAGTTGGCTTTTTATTTTATGGTTCCGGCGATGAATGCTATTAACCCCATCAACATCCATATTAACACCATATTTTTAATTTTCTTGGCGTTTTCTCTCGTATGCTTTTTCATTAGGCTTATTGATGACGTTATGAAGCCTACATCTGCGACTATAAGTGGCGGTATGAACCATACATGCGTTATTTCTAGGAGCGCTGGCAAGGGGCTTAGTAGGACAGCTAATATGAAGAATGCTGAGGCTATTTGAGCTGCTCTCTTGGCTCCATAGGATATCGCTATTGTTCTAATCCCCCTAATTTTGTCACCTTCCACGTCAACTATACCCTTAGTTATCTCCCGACCTGTATTTGCTAAAAAGGCTAGAGCCGCAAAAAATATTGTGTTAGGTTCAATCGAGTTCTTTAGGGCTACGCCGCCGTAGATGAATGGAAGCGAGATGCATGTGCTTACAAGCATGTTTCCAGGTAATCCAGTGCGCTTTCCAACTGTTGAATATGTAACTGAGATTATCCATGAGAGAAACGCTATCAAAAGGCATAAAAGGTTTGTTAAGGCAGCCGACGCTAATCCAGCTATTGTTAGGGTTAAAGCCGCAAGTAAGGCTTCTGAAGGCTTTATTACTCCACTTGGAATGGGACGACCCGGTTCGTTCACAGAGTCTATCTCCCTATCATAGTAATCGTTTATGGCCATGGATGCTCCTGTTAATGTGAAAGCGGCTGCAAAACCGAGTGCGAACCGGAGGATCTCATGGTTCGCGGTGAACCCTTCCATTGCTATGAAAGCGCCTACTATAACGGCGAAGCCCATCATTAAACAGTTTACTGGACGAATCAGTCTGAGGAAACCGAATGTTTTCTCCATCTCTTACAACAAACAAGATTATGACATTTAATTTATAAATTAGATGGGATAATAAGGGCTTTTATAAGAGCGCTTCTTATTCTGTATTTATTGGCGGTGCAAGAAATTTGATGGAGGACAGAGTATCTGCAAGCCCGTTCACAGAGTTCAGAAAACAATGTGAAGAGCTGCTAGTGAAGGCTTTAGAGGAGATATCTCCGGATTTAGTAGCCCTTAAATTTACGCTTGAGATACCGCCTAATCCACAGTTCGGTGAACTATCAACGTCCCTATGCTTTGAAGCAGCAAGAACACTATCAAAGAAGCCCATGGAATTAGCTAAGCAGATTGAAGATAAAGCTGAAAACAAAAAAGACCGTTTTAAACTTGTTGATAGGGTTGAAGCTGCTGGGCAAGGCTACGTGAACTTTCATGCAAACTTCGCAGAGCTATCCTCCCTAACAATAAGATCCGCCAGAAAATTAGACCTTGAATATGGCTATGTTAAGACTGATAAGCCAGAGAAAATAATAGTTGAGCATACAAGCGTCAATCCAGTTCATCCAATCCATGTTGGATCCGCCAGAAACTCCTTTCTAGGCGATTCCCTAGCGCGAATTCTTAAGGCTAGAGGACACATGGTTTCAAGACACTATTATATTGATGATGTAGGGCGTCAATCTGCAGTAGTTGCATATGGATATAGACTGCTTGGCAAACCTAAACCATCAGGTAAACCAGACCATTTTGTGGGAGCAATCTACGCCGTCACAAACTGCCTCCTTGAGATTAGAAGACTCAAAACCATCCTAGACTCACAGAAAAATAAACTGAGTCATGATCAGATGCAAAGAATTAGGATGGAGCTTGATGATTGGGTTGCAGCTGCAGTTGAACTCCAATCTAAATTCCCAGAAATATTCAATAATCTTCTGGAAGCGTTTAAGAAGGTTGAGGACCCGGAAGCTGAAATAAGCGCCCTTATGAAAAGCTATGAAAGAGGCGAAGGGGAAGCTAAGGAGCTGATCCGTGAAGTTTCATCCATATGCCTAGAAGGGTTTAAGCAGACTCTCAGTAGGGCTGACATAACCTTTGATTCCTGGGATTGGGAGAGTGACTTCATATGGAATGGTGATGTAGCAAAACATCTAAATGCTCTAAAGAGAACTTCCTATGTCTTTCATAGAGGTGAAGTCTTAGAGTTTGATGCTGAAAGTGTTGCAAATGAGCTTAAACTTAAGAAAGATCTTGGACTCAGAGAGGACTATGAGATTCCCTCATTAACCTTGGGCAGATCGGATGGAACAACACTCTATACAACACGGGACATAGCCTACAGCATATGGAAATTCAAGAGAGCAGAGAGAGTTATAAATGTCATAGGTATGGAGCAGAAGCTAGCGCAGCTACAACTTAAGCTTGCACTATGCGCTCTAGGATACATTAAAGAAGCAAGAAAACTGATACATTTCGCCTACAACCTCGTAAACTTTCCAGGTCAAAGAATCTCCGGAAGGAGAGGACGCTATGTAACTCTGGATGAAGTTATGGATGAAGCCGTTTCAAGAGCCTATGAAGAAGTCCAGAAGCGCTCAACTAACCTTACAGAGGAAAATAAACGCATAATATCTGAGATTGTCGGTGTAGGCGCGGTTAAATACGCCCTAGTGGAAACAGATCCGCTGAAACCCGTCGTGTTCACATGGGATAGAGTCATAAATTTTGAGAGGAACAGTGGACCATACATTCAATATTCTCACGCTAGAGCATGTAGCATACTTAGAAAGGCGTCTAGACATGTTGAGGACGCTGATTTCTCGCTGCTTAAGGAGCCTATTGAACGCGAATTAATTCTAATGATATCTCGCTTTCCAGAAGTTTTTGTAGATGCAGCTGATAATCTTAAACCCAACATTATAGCGGACTTCGCAAACTCTTTGGCAGACAAATTCAACACTTTCTATGCGGCTCTGCCAGTGATTAAGGCGGAAACTCAGGAATTAAGTAATGCGAGGCTTCTCCTAGTTGACGCTGTAAGAATAACATTACGTAATGCGTTAAATCTAATAGGTATAGAAGCGCCGCAGAGAATGTGAAAAAGACAACCTAATTTTTCATCATTAATTAAAAATATTTTTTAATAATTTTTATTAAGGAAGTTTACTTGAGCGGCACATACATGCTGCTTCTGCTTGCACCTATACCGGGGGTTCCATGCTTAACTGGTTTGTTTGTTATTGCGAATTCACCTAAATAGTGTCCTATCATCTCTGGCCTTATCTTTACTGGAACAAACTCTTTACCATTATGGACGTGGATTGTTAGACCAACCATCTCCGGAAGGATTATCATGTCTCTTGCATGAGTCCTTATTGGCTTAGTGTTGCCACCGTTCTCCCTAGCGATACGAACTTTCTCGAGAAGTCTCCTCTGCTGGTATGATAAGCCTCGGCTTAGGCTTCTTCGAGCACGTGCAGTAAGCAACTGAATGAAATCATCCATAGACATATCTAGCAATTCTTCAAGCGTATATCCCCTGTACTTGAATACTCTAGGCATACATACCACCAGGTCTATTAGTATTAAATTAATGTACCTTTTAAATCTTTATCTTAAATTTTGAAGATAAGATAAAATGGAATCGCGGATTCTCTATTCTTGATCGTAGAATTCCTCGGCTCTAGGCGGCGTTGGACTCAAGCCCTTCCTTTCACGTATCTGCCGGATTATATCCATCTGCATTGACTCGGGTACTGGAGCCCATCTGCTGAACTGCGTTGCCCAGAAGGCTCTTCCCTGAGTTGAAGATCTCAACTCATCAGCTAAGCCGAATGATTCTGCAACTGGTATTTCAGCTTTAATCACCATCATATCCTCCTCGCTTGAGATATCCAATAGCTTACCACGTCTCTTCTGGACTATGGCTATAACCTGACTTACAAAGTCGCTTGGAACCTTGCATTCGAAGCTCAGTATGGGTTCTAGGAGCCTCGGTTCGCAGAGTAGGAAGCAACCCCATATTGGACGCCAAGTCATTGGTAGTATCTGCGCTGGACCTCTATGAACAGGATCCTCATGTATAAGCACATCCTCAAGGTTAACTTTAAGCCCATATGCTGGCTCCTTTGCTAATACACATGAGTTAACAGCGTCTCTGAAACCTGATTTTATGTGATCTATAACTTCTTCAACAAATTGTCTACCTTTAATCCTATTCACAAGTATGTTTGTTCCTTCAATTGCTATGACATTACGTGCATCTTCAGCAGACCAGCCAAATTCCCGCATAAGTATCTTCTGCCTTTCATCACGCTTCTGCATCTCAGATATTTTCCCGGTTTTTATTGCCTCTATCACCTCTTCTGGAAGCTTTTCTATTGTAACCCAGAGTCTGTTATGCTTGTTCGGGCTTTTACCCATAATTGGTGGGCCTCTGTAGCTGCGGCTTATAGTCTCGCGGTACATTACGATAGGTTTACTCATCTTAACTTTTAGGCCAGCCTCCTGCATACGGTACGCTGTGATCTCGAGGTGAAGTTCACCCATACCGCTTAAAAGATACTCGCCAGTTTCCCTATTTATTGTGAAGTGCAGGTTGGGATCTTCAAGCGTAAGTTTGCGTATAACCTTATCGAACAATGGGAGATCTCGGATGTCAGCTGGTTCAACAGCAACCGTTACAACAGGATCAGAAACATATCTTAAGCTCTCAAAAGGCGGAGTATCTACGCCTTCATCAGCTATTGTCTCGCCGACTTGGAGAGGAGGCAAACCTGAGAGAGCCGCTATGTTGCCAGCAGGTATCTTTTCAACAATAACTCTGTCAGTAGCCATGCTCATGTAAACCTGTTGAATTGTTCCCTTCCGTCTACTGGTAACGAGGCGAACTGTTTTACCCTTCTCAACAGTTCCGCTGAAGACCCTACCTATCGCAACAACTCCACTGTGCGGATCAACTTCGATTGACGTTACACACATAAGGAGGGGTCCATTAGGATCAACTTTAGCCATGCCTACACCAACCGGACTCTTGGGATCGCCGGGCCATATTTGCGTCTGTCTGTAAGGTTGCGCTTCCAGAGGGCTTGGTAAATGCTCACAGAACATGTTAAGTATGGGCTCATAAAGTGGGACTTTTTTGCTTAAAGCATTAACTTTCTTCGCTATTTCTTCTGGTTCTCCAGTATAAGCATCAATCACTTCTTTAAATGTTATTCCCTTAGCTCGCATGTATTGCAGAGTGAATCCCCACTTATGAAGAGCCGAGCCGAAGGCAACCGTACCATTCTCAACTCTGATCTGCCAATCTTTCTTATGTTCGGGAGGAGCGTACTTCTGGATTAAATTATTTATTCTGAGTATTATTTTTGCAAAGCGGTTCTGCATTGCCTCGGGTGTTAGCTTTAGCTCCCTAATTAACCTGTCAACCTTGTTAATGAATAGGATCGGTCTAACTCTTTCGTGAAGCGCCTGCATAAGAACGGTTTCCGTCTGGGTCATTGGCCCCTCTACAGCATCAACAACAACTAGTGCTCCATCAACTGCTCTTAGGCTTCTTGTCACAGCCCCGCTAAAATCAATGTGACCTGGAGTATCGATGAGGTTTATTAGGTATTCTTTTCCTTTATACGTATGAACTAAGCTTATATTTGACGGAAAAACAGTCATCTGCCTTTTTTGTTCAAGCTCCCAAGAATCTAAGAAAAGTCTTTGTCCAGCCACTTCTTCGCTTATTATACCAGCTGCAGCAAGCAGGCTATCTGAGAGGGTTGTTTTACCGTGATCCACATGAGCGATTATGCTAGTGTTTCTTATGCGGTCAGGATTGTTCATCAGTTTAACTATATCCGCAATCTGTTTATATCGTCCCATAGTTAGAGCTTCCTCACTATATTAAGTAGGTAAGCATTAATCAAGAGCTTTCTTATATATTTCAATGTATTTGTTTTCTCCTTCTTAAGAGGCTACATAAATGTGAAAAACGTAACCTATAACTTTTTTGCTTGGTGAAGCCCAAAAATTTTTCCATAACTATGTTATATTTATAAGACAGGCTCATGAAAATATAATTGATTAAAACTACATTAAGAAGAAAATAGGAGAGCTGAAATGATAGCTGAGAGACCTAAGGCTTTAGTTCTGCTTTCAGGAGGTTTAGACAGTCTGTTAGCTACAAAGATAATTATAGATCATGGCTTAGATGTTGAAGCTGTGCATTTCATAACGCCTTTCTGTAGATGTGACTCTAGGGCAATGAATAAAATTGCAAAGGAATTAAACTTGAAGGTTCACAGCGTATTCTTGGGTCAAGAATTTCTTGACATTGTTGCTAATCCAAAACATGGTTATGGAAGCCAAATGAATCCATGCCTAGACTGTCGGATTCTTATGTTTAAAAAAGCAAAGGAAATAGCTGATAAAATAGGCGCGAAGTTTCTTGTAACCGGAGAAGTTTTGGATGAAAGACCTTTTTCGCAAAGGATGAAGGCTATGCGGCTAATAGAGAGGGAAGCTGGGCTTGAGGGGAAAATTCTTAGACCATTATCGGCGAAGCTTCTGCCACCAACAGAGCCGGAGAAGATGGGATGGGTTGACAGAGAAAAATTATTCGCTATCAGGGGGCGGAGAAGAACTCCACAAATTGAGTTAGCGGCAAAGCTGAATATAAAGGATTATCCTAATCCCTCTGGGGGGTGCTTACTAACAGATCCGATCTTTGCCCGCAGAGTAAGGGAGCATTTGAAGCATGAAGGAAAACTAACATTGGAGGACGCCACCCTACTAACGATTGGACGCCACTTTAGGGTTGAGGGGGCAAAGGTTGTTGTTGGAAGAAATAAGAATGAGAATGATAGGCTTTTGGCAATAGCTGAACGCCGTCAAATAGCTTATCTGAAAGTTAAAGATTATAATGGGCCTATCACCTTAATTGTAGGGGAAGAGAAGCCCAGCATAATAGAGAAGGCTGCTGCAATAACAGTGCGGTATTCAGATGCTCCTAGAAATGTTCCAGTAAGCGTGATTTACCACAGCGCTGTAAAGGGAGAAAGCGAAATAAGGGTTGCATCAATGAAGAACGAAGATATCGAAAGGCTGAGAGTATAACTCTCACAGATCCTTTTTATTTGCTCAGTTATTGCTGATCAGCGTTTAAGTTTCCAATTTTGCTGCTATTTTTGTAGTATAGTTTTGGGGGAGCGACAATTATCTTTGTTCTAGGAGGAACAGATGAGGTTATCCAAGCATTTCCACCTATAATCGCGTCGTCCCCTATGATTGTTTGACCGCCAAGAATTGTTGCACCCGAATAAATAACAACGTTATCTCCAACTGTTGGATGTCTCTTTGAACCCTTAATTATCTTTCCTCTCTCATCCTTTGGAAAGCTTAAGGCGCCTAACGTAACTCCCTGATAAATCTTTACATTATCCCCTATTTCAGTTGTTTCGCCGACAACGACGCCTGTGCCATGATCTATAAAGAAGTTTCTCCCAATTTTTGCACCAGGATGTATATCGATACCTGTTTTTGAGTGAGCATACTCAGTCATTATTCTGGGAATTAGTGGCACGCCTCTTATGTAAAGCTCATGCGCGATTCGATAAGTTGCGATTGCCAGTATGCATGGATAACTTAATATGACCTCATCTGTGCTTTTGGCCGCCGGATCACCTTCGTAAGCCGCCTGTATGTCGCCGCTTAATATAGCTCTTATTTCAGGGAGCTTCTCAAGAACCTCTTTTACAATCATTTTAGCCCTTTTGCGACAGATTTCTTCCGATCCCACATTAAAGTTTCTGGATAAATATTTGAGGCTCTTCTCTACTTCCTTGACGAGTCTAGAATAAATGGAACTTAGAGTGCTACCGACAAAGTATTTTATATCATATTTGTTGATTTTAGCGTTCCCAAAGTATCCTGGAAACATTATTGATAGAAGATCTTCCAGAATTTCTATTACATTCTGCTTCGACGGCAGATCTTCCCCCTCAAATCTATTTATTCCACCATACTCCTCATAGCTTTTAACTACTCTATCAACAAGCTTAGGCAAACCTTCCTTAAGCCAATTATCCTCTACATAGTCTTTTCCTTTCATTAGCAACTCAAGCATTCGTCTAGAAGCCCATATACGTGAAGTTTTTTCAGTCTTCTCAAGGAATTCTTCTTCCAACTTCTCTTCAATCTCGCTCATTGATTCTCATCTCAAATATTTCATCAATTGTTCAAGTTTCCTAATTTTCTAGAGAAGGGTTACGGAAAAATTTATCGGTTATTTTTCAGCTTTTTCGAAAAGCTCAGTGCTTAGGTAGCGCTCTCCAGTATCAGGTAGGACGGTAACAATTAATTTTCCCTCGTTCTCTGGTCTACGTGCAACCTCCAAAGCAGCGAAAACTGCAGCTCCTGAGGAAATTCCTACAAGCAAACCTTCCTTTCTAGCGAGCAAACGAGCCATTTCAATAGCATCCTCATCCTTAACCTTAATGATTTCATCCACCAATTCGAGCCTCAAAACTTCGGGTTTAAAGCCGGCGCCTATTCCCTGAATCTTGTGTGATCCAGGTTTACCGCCACTTAAAACCGGGGAGTTATAGGGTTCAACTGCGACAACTTTAAATTCCGGTTTGAGTGGCTTGATATATTCGGCTACACCAGTTATTGTTCCACCAGTTCCAACCCCAGCGACGAATATATCGATTTTCCCATTGGTGTCCCTCCAAATTTCAGGACCGGTTGTTTCCCTATGTATCTTCGGATTTGCTGGATTTTTAAATTGATTTGGAATGAAAGAGTTTGGAATCTTTGAGGCTAGCTCCTCAGCCTTCTTAATCGCTCCCTTCATGCCTTCTTTACCTGGTGTTAAAACTATTTCAGCGCCATAGGCTCTTAAAATCTTACGTCGCTCAATACTCATGGTTTCAGGCATAACTATGATTAGCTTATATCCCTTAACTGCGGCAACCATGGCTAAGCCTATGCCCGTGTTTCCACTGGTCGGCTCTATGATCACCGTGTTCTTATTTATTAGGCCGAGTCGCTCAGCTTCATTTATCATACTTAGGCATATTCTATCTTTAATGCTTCCACCCGGATTTCGAGATTCCAGCTTAGCTAGAACCGTACATTTTAAGCCTTCCGTTATCTTATTGAGGCGGATTAGCGGCGTGTTACCAATGGTCTCTAGAACAGAATTGTAGATTTTCATCATTTAATCACCATTAATAGTGAATATCTATTATTATCACCATGAAAGATTTTTAAGGTTGATTAACATTTTTACTTAAGACCCCCTAATTTCACAAGGAGAAGGGATGAACCACGTCTGTTACCTCTACCCTAATAGATAAAATTCAGAAATTGAAGAAAGAAAAGAAAGCTATTATATTAGCACATAATTATCAGCGTCCAGAAATTCAAGATATAGCAGACTTCGTGGGTGACAGCTTAGAACTCTCTCTCTGCGCAACGCAGACAGATGCAAAAATAATAGTTTTCTGCGGAGTTAATTTCATGGCTGAAACTGCGGCGATACTGAATCCGGATAAGAAAGTTTTAATACCTGACAAAAACGCGCTCTGCCCCTTGGCTTCCATGCTTCCAGCTGAACTAGTAAAAATTTATAAGAAAAAATATCCGGATATGAAGGTTGTTCTCTACATAAACAGCCTAGTCGAGGCCAAAGCATTATGTGATGCGATATGTACATCAGCAAATGCCGCTGAGATCATAAACAGAATGGATTCTGAAGCTGTTCTTTTTGGACCAGACTCTAACTTAGCTGATTACGCGCAGACTCATACAGATAAAAAAATAGTGCCGATCCCAGAGTATGGCTACTGTCCAGTACATAAACTATTCAATAAAGAGGAAATTTTAAGTTTGAAGCATAAACACCCAGATGCTGAAATTATGGCTCATCCAGAATGTGATCCGGAAGTTTGTAGAATTGCAGACTTTGTTGGCAGTACGTCTAGAATGCATAGAGAGGCCTTAACATCGAGTGCGAGAAAGTTTATTGTTGCAACGGAAATAGGATTACTTCACAAACTTAAAAAAGACAGGAAAGATGCGGTTTTCATGCCAGCCTATAATGAAGCTGTATGCGTAAACATGAAGCTTCATACTCTTGAGAAGCTCTATAAGTGCCTAAAAAAAGAAAGATATTGGGTTAAACTTTCATCTAAAATAGTTTCAAAAGCTAAAGAGCCGATAGAATTCATGCTTAAGACTCGTGAGACTCAAAGATAAAAATATAGCGTAAACTTTTCCGGCAATCTACTATTTCGCTCCTCCTCCAATCGGCGGAATTATTGCCACAATATCCACATTCTCAAGCTTAGTTTCTAAACCTCTCAGCATTCTAGCATCTCTGCCATTAATTAGAAAGCGCACTGAAGAATCAACTTTCCTCCGTTTTTCATCACTATAGAGATATTGGCGTGCTTCACAACCATATTTTAACGCAATCTTCTCAATTGGATCCGCTAATGTTATATTATCTTCAAACTCTATTTCTTCCTCAGCACGTTGGGCAAGCCCACGTAGAGTCGTAAAATATCTAGCTTTAACCTTCAATCTTTACATCCTCCCTTGCTTTTGAATTTTTCTCTTGAAGAAGAATTAATTATCTACCCAGATTAATTTTTTAACTCTTTCACATCTTTTCCAATCTTAAAAGCGGATCTAATCATTGAAAAGGCTTTAAGAATCTTCTGATCTTCTCTACAACATAGGCTTCTGTTTACCTCTCACTCTTTTTAATTTTAGCTTGTACTGAAGAGTTAGAAGCTTTTCAGGAGTCAGTAGTTTGCTAGTTAAATACACTACCATCAAGGTCAAAGCTGCTGAATATGGAATTCCATAGATCACTTCAGAGGGAATGTTGGATACAATCATCTCTTTGGACATTATCATCGGATAAGATGTTGGCAGAGCATAAACTAGAACTTGGAGAGCAAGCGGTAGAGTCTTCAGATCACCATACATAATCATCAGGGATGGAACTAAAACCGGAATTATGATAATTCCTAAAAGTGAACTAGACATTCTCACATCGCTACTTAATGCTCCTATGATAACGCCTAAGGAAGTTATAAAGAATATGGAGAGGATTAAACTTATTGTTAATAGCACATAGGTTTCCGGTGGTGGAGACGGTAATACTTTGGGAAGCTCTTCGAATCCAAGCTCAAGACCTAAGAAGCCGAAGAATCCCTGGAAGTATAGGAGGAAGCCTCCTGTAAACATTGCGCCTCCTAGAACGGCGATAACTGATGATCCTAGAAGCTTAGCCATCAGTATTTCGTATCGGCTTACGGGGAATGTCAGTAAGGTTTCTAAGGTTTTTTCCTCATTCTCAACAGCTGTTGCTGTTGCAGCTATCTGCGTCACTGTTATTGATAAAACGAAAAGAATGAGGGGAACCATTATGCCGTATCCCATCATTAGCTGCCCGAAGATGGCTTGAGGAGAGATTTTCATGACCCTATTCCTGATAACCGTGTACCTTGTCATGTTCAACGGGTTTCTTATAACGTTAGGATTAACTCCCGGAGCTATTTTAGATATTAACATGGAACTCAGAATTTCTGAAGACGCAGCTAAGACTTTATCCACAGCTGATTGCATTCCTGCAGAGCTTATTCCAATATTTTCTATGATGGAGTAGACTTCAACATTTGCTCTTCCAAAATTTAGCAGAGTTTCTCCGAAGCCCTTTGGAATTATCATTAGAGTCTGTGATCCATACGCTTTAGCTTCTTCAATAGCCCTAGATAAACTTTCATTAGTAAGCTTCACAGTTTTTAGACCCATATCACTTAGAAGGGAGATGAAGTTTCCACTAACATCCGTTTCATCATAATCTATGAATGCGATTGTCAGAGCGTTTGTCGCCGTATTCTCCGCGCTTTTCATAGCGACTGAGATTGCAAATCCCATCAACGGCAACATTATAATGGGAATTATCAGACCAATGTATATTCTAGGATCTCTTAGCAGATCTTTAACTTCCTTCTCTATCAGAGCTCTCATTTTCCCCATAACCTTACAACCTCCAAAAAAACCTCTTCAAGATTTGCGGCTCCATACTCATCTTTGAGGGTTTGCGGCTCACCTTGAGTCACTATTTGACCACTATGAATTAAAGCTAATCTTGAGCATAAGCGTTCAATTTCAAGCATATTATGACTTGAAAGAATAATAGAATTCTCCTCTGAAGCATATTCTTTAATAATTCTCCTAATGTACTGAGCGTGAAACACGTCTAAGCCAACTGTAGGCTCATCTAGGATGGCCAGCTTAGGTTTGGTCATCAGTACTCTGGCGATCTGAATTCTTCTCTTCATGCCTTTACTGTAGATTTTCATCTTGTCTGATATTCTCTCACCTAATCCAGAGATTTTTACCGCTTCTTCTACGGCCTCTTCAGCATCAGCCTTTGACCTAAAGTATATTCTTGCTACAATTGATAAGTACTCATAGCCTGTTAGATTTCTATAAGTTCCTGCATCTTCAGCAAGATATGAGATTAGGGGGCGAATCTTAGAGGATTCCTTCACAACGTCATAGTTCAGAACTCTTACGTAACCAGCTGTAGGCAGTAAGAGGGTTGCGAGAATCCTAAGTGTTGTGGTTTTTCCAGCTCCATTTGGCCCTATTAAACCAAAGATTTCACCCTTCTCAACGCTGAAGGTTATATTCTTCAAGGCAACCAAATTACCAAAGTGCTTAACAAGATTCTTAACTTCAACAATTCTATCTTTAGACATATTAGCTCACTAAGTCATCTCATTCTATTACATAAACTATTCAAATTGTAATATACTTATCGTTTGAATTAATTCTTGATTCTCAATACTTCAAAGGGAATGAATGGGAACTATGGGTAAACTTTCACCTATAAATTATCGATTCCTAACGACATTTTCATCTGTTACAAATTAAATATCCCAAGATTGCTTCCAATTTGAAAATCCTTAATAAAATACGGAGATAGAAGAAATTTAGTTCGCTCCAAAAGGCTTGCACGGTAGTTTTTAGCTCTTCATTTCTTCTCTTGTCCTAAATTTTGGTTTTCGTTTTAGGCAGCTATAGTTTCCAGTTGCACAGGAGAGACAGAGCTGATCCTTCGGCAAACCTATCCCTCTGCTTAAACCATCAATATCATTATATCCAACAAATGATGCACCTATATGTTCAGCTATCCTTCTATTGATCTCCTCAAGATTTGTTGTTGTTTTACATATCCTGTATGCTAGAAGCTCCTCCTGGCTTGGGAAGTCTATTCCCATATAGCAGGGATACATTATTGGAGGAAAAGTTAACAGTAAAGATACTTCTTTAGCGTTTTTGAGCTTTTTCCCAATTATTATTCTTGAGCTTGTCCCTCTAACTATGCTGTCATCTATGAGGATTATTCGTTTTCCCTCAATAACGTCTCTTATAGCAACTATATTTGAAACGATATCCTCTCTTTTTTCAGGCTCAATGAAGCTTCTCCATCCACCCTTACGCTTGTAACGGTCTTTCAATAATCCTTCTTCGAAAGGTATGTCCATCTTCTCCGAATAGCCTAGAGCTGCTGGTCTAGCTGAGTCGGGAACCGGTACAACCACATCGCCTTCTATTGGATATTTCTCAGCTAGAATGCGCCCAATATTTTTTCTCGCATTATAAACGGTGATTCCTTCAATCTTTGAACTTGGATGAGCAAAATAGGTGTATTCAAAAGGACAGTGGGCATGTCTTTTTTGACGCGAAAAATATTCAGATCTTAAACCATTTTTATCTATAATTACGATTTCACCTGGCTCTATATCTCTTATGAGAGTAGCGCCGATAGCTTCTAGAGCACAGCTCTCCGAAGCCAAGACATAAGATGAGGTTTCTTCATGCCATCCTAAACAGAGAGGTCTGAATCCTCTCTCGTCCCTAACACCTATGAGCTCGCCTTTAGAGGTAAGTATGGTGAGTGAGAATGACCCGTTTAAATAAGGGTTTAATGTTTCAAAGGCTTCAGTCCAGCTTTTCCCACTTTTAAGTATTTTATAGAGACTTACGCCCATGAGCTCGGTGTCTGTTACGCCGTAGGGTGAAGAAAAGCCTAAATCTTTAAGATTTTCAATTAGAAGCTCCCTCTCAAGGGTTCCATTATGGGCTATGCGGAAAGAGTTATCGTTCACCATGCCGCCTATATCCATAGGCTGAGCGTGCTTGAGGGTTGATTTAGCTGTTGTTGAATATCTTACGTGTCCTATTCCAACATTGCCATTAATCTTATAGATTTTCTCAAATTCAGTATCCACAGACTGGGAGACTATGCCCGCTCTCTTGAATGTCGG
>Ga0180301_10001753_pt1 | contig 17011 bp, 20 predicted proteins | sample GuaBasSediGuay16_FD_121797 | JGI IMG/M metagenome (GOLD analysis project Ga0180301, IMG submission 121797) | Subseafloor sediment microbial communities from Guaymas Basin, Gulf of California, Mexico - Guay16, Core 4569-2, 12-15 cm | ecosystem: Environmental > Aquatic > Marine > Hydrothermal... | reverse complement strand
CTTCAAAATATTCTGAGGGATTGTATGAGCATTATAATTGACAGTAGAGAGGCCAACCTCTCTAAGACAATATACGAGAAGCTGTGCAAAACATTCGATGTGCAAGTTCTTTACTTGCCTGCAGGAGATTATTTGTTAGCTGATAGCGTAGCCATAGAGAGAAAGACTGGAGCAGGCTTCTACTCTGACTTGATCAGCGGTCGCTTGTGGGAGCAGCTTAACAAGCTTTGCGAATGCTACCAGAAGCCTATTGTCCTCATAGAAGGCTTGGAGTACAATGGCAGGCTCAGAGAAGCAGCTTCAGTGTGCAGAGCGGGCATATCGACTATATTGCTTCATTGGAGGAAAATCCGCTTGCTGTTCACTAAAGACGAGAATGAAACTGTGTACTACCTTAAGTATTTAACCAGCAGAATAAGCAATCCTAAGAAGAAAATCTATGTTCCTCCATTCGTTAAGAAAAGCAGGAAGCCCAGCGAAATAAGATCTTATATGCTTCAGTGTATTTCAGGGATAGGCCCTAAAGCTGCTCAGAGAATTCTAGAGAAATTTCCTACTTTGGAGAAACTGTGCTTAGCCAAAGAAGAAGACTTGAAGAAAGTAGTCCCTAGGAGTAAACTCCCTATTTTAGTAGAAGTAATAAAAGGTGAGAGGTGATATCTTGAAGAAAATAGATAAGTGGCTAGCTAAACTAGCCAAAGAAAGAAATTTAGAATTAGAAAGATTGAGGGAAGAATATGCATTGATAAGAAGTGATTTAGAGAAACGAGGCATGAAAGGGGATTTGAATGCCATAGCAAAGAATATGCTCATGGTCAAGTACAGAGAATACAAAACTCTTAAGAGAAAGAGGAAGTATCCACTAGAGAACTTTGTAGGCTTCAAGATAGGAGATGTAGGCTTAACTGATGATGCTCAGAGAATGAGAGAGTGGGCCAGGTATGTTGTAGACAGGTACGGCTTGGAGTATGCAAAGCAGCAAGGCTTAGTTGAAGAGAGAGAAGATGAAATAGTAGTCTTAGACACAAGGAAGACAATATTCGGCAGAGAGAACAAGAACTATGGTAAGCCGTTGCCTCCAGACTTGAAGCTCAGGCGGAGAGACTTGATATTCTTAGCGAAGAAAGCTGACGACGAGGAGTTCATGTTTACAAGGATCCAGACTAAAGACAACAAGCTTGCAGTGGCTTGGGGAGATGTGCCATTCCATGTGCCTGTGTCTTTTACAGCTGCTGTGCAAACTGCTGATGCTTCCGGGTATTTGCTTTCAAGTTCCAGCGCTAAAGCTACAATGACTGTTTTCAGGGAGATAAAGGAGAAGTGGGATGTCTACAAGATTTTCAAGAAGTGGGCAGACGAGAATTTGACTCCTATACGGGATGCTCTGAAGTTCCATGAAGCAACAAAAGATGCTTGGGACCGCTGGATACTCCTCAAAGGAATAGTGGCTTCTATAAACTTCGAGAATGAGACTTACCGTGGCATACCAGCTACTTTAGTGGACACTGAGACAGGCTACAGCGCTGAAGACTCAATACTGTTCTACATACCTGACCACTTGAAAGTAAACTTTGGCGTGTACAGCGAAATCTACTTATTGGGCAAGACTAGAGGAATCCAAGAAGTAGACGAAGAGACTGGAGCAAAATTCACTGTAGACGTCACTGTTGATGCTTGGGGATTCTTCCCTGTCCCAGGCAAGAGCACTGAGCCTCAAGAGAGCTTGCTCGAAGAAGAGGGAGAAGAGGAGATTAAAGGCTTCATACCAGCTGAGTGAGAATATGCCTGGGCATCCCAGATTCTACATACTCTTGCAGGAAATAAAAGAACTACATAACAAAAAGAATGCTGACTACTCAGAAGAAGGGAATCCTCTGAGCAACTTCTACGAGTGCGAGAAATTTGGTATACCTGCATGGAAAGGCTGCTTAGTCAGGATAAGCGATAAAACCAGCAGAATCTTCAGGCTAGCTGCCAAAGGCAAAGCAGAAGTCAAAGAAGAGAGCATTATCGACACTCTCAAAGATTTAGCTGTCTACAGCTTAATATGCATAATACTCTACGAGCAAGCTTGTGGTGAAAATGTTGAAGCCTCAAGCTAAAGATTTGCCCGACAAGCCTGTAGAAATTGTTCACGGCTACTTGGTTATCTACCCAGACTTGATGGATCTCTTTGAGCACTACACTGTGGAGTGGGATAATCAAAAGCTCAGAGTGTGGAAGACTAAAGTCAACGTTGAGGTCTTGGATTCTCAGCATACTCCGCTCCTCATTCTCCCTCTCTCCATGAAGCTCAACGAGACTTTGCAGTTCGGTGACTACATTGCTGGTAAATCAGATCTAGGAGTAATAAGCATAAACAAGCTTAGCTAAGTAAAGTTTAGATTTTACATAAGCAAATAAGAGGGATTACATGAAAATAAAAACAGAGCCTAACCGAGTAGTAGTTACTCTAGACAAGCCGGCAAATCAGATTTTCGTGTACCCAAAAGGGGAAATACAAGTTAAGCAGGACAGAGTAGGCAGAGTTTATTTGAAATTCATAGCGAAGGAGGTAAAGAAATGATAGAAGTTACATGCCCATATTGTAAAGGAACAGGCAAAATAGAAAAACCTATAGATGAAGCAACTCCGTTGGAGCTAGCAGAATCAGCTCATGCAGAAGCATGTGAGCTCTGGAGAAAATACGACGACATGGCAAGTTTAGTAGCAATGCTATATGCGCTTAAAGAAAAGTTAAAGAAAGAAATCGCTAGGAGGTGAAACCTTGACAGAAACAGTTAACGTAGAAAAAGAAGAGGAAGTAGAGTACCTTGGGTACGCAGATGAATGGCTCGACAACCTCATAAACGACGTCAAGCCGATACTAGCTAAAATAGCTGAGGACACATTTACAAGGTACAGGCAGATAGGGAAAATGATTCTGAAGTCAGGCTACAAGAAAGGGCAGTGGAAATCAAAGCACAAAAGAAAATTCATCAAAGAATTAGGAATCAGCGGCTCAACATTCAGCTTGTTTGTGCGCTTAGCTGAGATAAGCGACAAAGAGTTCAAGAAAATCAAGGACACTTACAGCTCAGTAAACGAGTGGTACCGGAGAGGAAAGCCTAAGCAAATCAGCGATGAGCGGAAAGCTTTGCTGAGCAGCTTGATAGAGAACTTCCCTGAGCAGAGCCAGGAGATAAAAGAGATCCTGAGGACGGAGAAGCCTTACTTAAAGGAGAAGGACTTAGGAGAGTTCTCAAGGAAAGTCTTCCTAGGCAATCAAACTCCTATGGAAGCATTTGTTAAATACTACTACTTAACCAGCGATTCAAAAATTAAACTGCCTATGTGGATACTGGTGGGCTTCCAGATTTACTTGGAGAAAACAGGGTTGGATCAAGACTTAGACGCTACAATATTCTCAGTGCTTAACGACATCCTCTTAGACGAAGGAATAACCCAAGACGAAATAGAGAAAGCAGCTAAGAACATGCTCAGATCAGAGTGGGGAATCCAGTGAAAGTCTCAATAATAAACGCTGTATACTACCCTATTAAAGGGAGAGCTTTTGAACCTGCTAGGCCTGGAGTAGCATTAATAGGCAGAGATGTAGAGACTAAAGCTAAAGTCTACTATGCTTGCTCTGTTGATCCGCACTTCTACATTGAGGACTGGGTGCTCAAAGGAGCTGATTTAGCAGCATTAAAGAAGCTTGGAGCGAAAAAGATTGAGTACAGCACTAAAAGGACTTTGTCTAATCGGCTTACCAGAAAAATTAGCGTGCGTAAATGCTCAAACGTAGATGAGATATTGACTTACTTAAGGAAGGTCTACAGAGCCAGAGCTTACGAAGCTGACTTAGCCAAAGTTTCTGGCTTGCCAATAAGGTTCCTCACAGAGCACCACTTAACCAGCGGCTATGAAGTCAAAGACGCTGATATATACCCGGCTGATGTTGAGCCTGTACTCAGATACTGGCTCTTTGACATAGAGTGGATAAGCTCCAGAGCTGCCTCTGTGGACGCTAAGAGAGACGAGCCTATAGTCCTGTTCTCTTGGTACGACAACTTTGACGACAGAATATTCACTGTGTACTGGCATGAAAGAGATTTCCCAGCTCTCTCTAATTTCCATGAAGTCTACAAAGCCAAATGCGAAAAGGAGCTCCTCTATGAAGTGCAGAAAAGCCTTGAAGAGCAGAATCCAGACTTGCTTGCTGCCCACAACTTGTACCGAGCAGACTTGCCCAAATGGTTCTCCAGAATGCTTAAGCATCGAATGAACCTTAATCTGCTCAGCCCTAAGCCTTTCAGGAAAGTGAGCATGTATCCCAGAATGACTATTAAAGGGAGAGTTCTCTTCGACGTTCTCTCAGCATTCAAATTGTACACAAACAAAGAGCTTGCCAGGTACAGTTTAGAATACATTGCTGAGCATGAAAAATTAGGAGTACCTAAGATACCTCTTAAAGGCACTACTTCTAAGTATTGGAGTGATGAAGCCAGTATAGATGTAACTTTAATACCTGAAGAAGCTAAGAAGTATCTGCCTAAAGAAATGCCTCCAAGCTTTGTGCTTTACTTGAGGAATTACCTCGATGTATTAATACTAAAGCTGCTTGAAGACAAGCATGCTCTCATAAACTTCTTTGCAAGCTTGAGAGCTTTTGCTGGCTGCTTGTTCGAGGATACTTTCTTCAAGTACAAGATTTACGATGCTGCTCTCTTGAGAATGTGCAGCGACATAGCTTTGCCTACAGCAGGCAGGTACTCAGGGAGCGGAGGCTTCAAGGGAGCTCTGGTCATTGAGCCTGAGCCTGGAATCTACGACAATGTAGTCTGCATAGACTTCAAGAGGCAGTACCCAATGATAATCAGAGGGATGAACATAAGCCCAGAGACTTTCGCAGGAGTAGAATACAAAGACCCTGAAGGCTTCGCCAAGAGGATGCTCAGGAAAGGCTACTGTGTAGCTTACAATGAGAGAGCAGCATACGCATTCAAGAGCAAGCCTAAAGGGATAATGGTTAAACTTGTAGAATATTACTGGAAGCAGAGGGACCGCTTCGAGGAAGCTGCTCTTAGAGCTGCTAAAGCAGGGGACAGAGAAGCAGAGAAAATAGCTAAGAGGAAAGCGTTCCAGACAAAGCAAATCTTGAATTCAGCATTCGGAGTCACAAGCTACTCAGCTTTCAGACTGTACAAGAGAGAGTCATGCGCTGCTATACCTTTCATGGCTAGGATAGGAAGCGAGAAGACTCTAAGCAAGTTAAACAGCAGAGGATACCAAGTCCTTTATGGAGACACAGACTCGATGTTCTTTATTTCTTCGGAGAGCATTGAGCAGCTTAAACAGCTTATAGATGAAATCTCAGCAGAATTGAACAAGGAAGCCAAGGAGAAATGGAACGCTAAGAGAGATTTATTTGCTCTTGATCTGCAGAGGATTTACAAGAAATTCATAGTCTTGACTAAGAAGAGGTATGCAGGCTTGTACATTTGGGACTCAAAAGAAGGCTATGCAGAAGGCTTCGAGTGGAAAGGCTTGGAAGCTATAAGGAGTGATTCGAGCATCCTTGAGCAGACAGCTCAGAGGAAAGTTATCACGATGCTTCTCAGAGAGAAGAGCAGAGAAGAAATCTTAAAGTACATTAAAGAGTTAATCAGAGGCTTGGAAGCTAGGGCATATTCAATAACTGAAGTAGGCTTCCCTGAGAAGATAGGCAAGCGCTTCAAGATGGCTAAAGGTAGGATAGTTGAGTATGGCTACGGGAACAGAGCTCCGGCCAATGTGAAAGCAGCGTACTACAGCAATATGTATCTAGGCACTGATTACGCTTCTGGAGATAAGCCGATTAGGCTGCCAATAATACCTGGGAAATTAACCAGCTTTCCTAGGCGATTCACGATGGTTTTAAAAAATTCCAGCCGGGAATACGAATGCAAATGGATTGCTATAGACGAAAGCCTTGAAGTCCCAGAGGAAATCGAGAAAGCGGTGGACTGGGAGAAAATCAAAGAGAGATTCCTGAACAAGATAGCTCCTCTAATGGAACTGGCTGGAATCAAGAAAGAAGATGTACTGCCTGAGAAAGAAAGCTTGAACAGGTGGATTAAATGTGGCGAAGTGGACTGAAGAAGACGATGAAATACTCAGAAAGCTCTACCCTACTTATGACATCGACGTTATCCTTGACGCTCTAGGAGGGAAATTCTCTTGGCATGCAGTCAGAATCCGAGCTTCTTTATTGGGCTTGAAGAGAATAGGGAGAGGAGGAAGCCGTGGAGAAAGCAAGTATGAAGGAATGGCTTACTGCTCGAAATGCTCAAAGTGGATTCCTAAAGAGAAAGTTAAAAATTACCGCTGCCCTTACTGCGGCCGGAAAGTCAGATTCCCAGGCCCACTCAGCTACAGGAGGAAGAGGAAATGGAGGAAAGAAAAGAAAGAATAAGCAAGACTGAGTACTACTTGAGGATAGCAAGCATGGTGGCTATGCGCTCGACCTGCCTCAAAGTGAAATTCGGCGCTATAATAGTGGACGATGATGGAGTTATACTTTCTACAGGATACAACGGCTCTGCTCGAGGAAGCTTCAACTGCGATGACTTAAACTATTGCTTGCAGGAGCATTTAGGAAGCAGAGGCTTCTTTGACTACTGCATTGCAGTCCATGCTGAAGAGAATGCTGTTATAAATGCTGCAAGATCAGGAGCCAAAATAAAAAGAGCCACTCTGTACTTGGCAGCTTCAGCAGATTCAACTCCTAAGCAAATCGAGAGAGCATACGAATGGCTGAACAAAGGCCCATGCTTCAGGTGCAGGAGAATCTTAATAAATGCGGGAATCAAAGAAGTCGTAACGCCTTATAAGCGTTGGACTTTCAACGATTTGGTGGACTTGGAGAGGGAGTGGTTCGAGAATGCTTACAGAAAAGCAAGAGAAAACAAGGGCTAAGAAGCTCTTCAAGAAGCTGTACGGAAAGAAAGCTCCGCACTACAAAGTCTTAAAGAAAGAGCATCCTGTTCTTTTCAAAGCAATAATGAAACACTGGAACGGCTACCGAGCTTTCTTGCGGTCCATCAAAGTTGAGCCTCCCAAACCTACTCCTAGAGAGAAAGCTTTCATAGAGTTCTCAAGCCGCTGTGCAAAGCGCTACTATGAGAATGGTGAGTGGAGCACATTCGAGAAGGAAATGAAAACCCTAATAGACAAAATATGCTTAGATTTAGGCTTAACTTACATCCACAACTACAAGTATCCTTCTATGAAAGGCAAAGGCTACTACAAGTTTGACTTCTATTTCTTCTTAGGCAGCAAAGAGCTTAAAGCTCGAATAGAATGCGACGGAGTGTTCCACAGAATAGGCAACACTGCAGAAAGAGACAAAGCCATAGACGACTATTTAAGAAGCAAAGGAATAGAGACTCTAAGGATCACAATTAAAGATGATCCCAACAAGTATGCTATTAAAATACTGGCTTTCCTTCTTAAGAGAATAGGTGATGCAAGTGAAATGGCTACCCGAAGAAATAGAGGTTTTAAAAAAGCTCTACGGCAAAAAGCCAGTTAGAGAAATAGCTAAAATTCTGAGGCATTCAATGAATTCCATAGAAAAGAAAGCTCGAGAGCTAGGTTTACATCGAGAAGATTATTGGACTCAAGAGGAAATTGAAATTTTGAAGGAGCATTACACTTACGGAGACAAAGAAGAAATCCTCGAGCTTCTCCCTAGGAGGACTTGGCGTGCTATCCAGAATAAAGCTAGACAGTTAGGCTTAAAGAGACGAACAAGGTTTAAAAACGAGCAAGACTTTAAAAATTATTTGGAATCTTTAAGGAAAGTGGTGGAATTTTAATGCTAAAATTGACCCACGAATACAAACGTGTTGTAGCTTTGATCTCTGACTTGCACGTTGGAAGCCGCTTTGCATTATGGCCCGAAGACTATACAAGCCCATTCGACAAATCCAACATTTCAGCTATGATGAACCCTGGACAAAAGAAAATCTTGAACTACTGGAAAGACTTCGTCAAGACTTGCATAGACTTCAAGGTTGATAGCATATTCTTGGTAGGCGATGCAACTGCAGGCTACAACCCCAAAGAGCACGGAATGTACATGATGACAACCGACATAGAAGAGCAGGTAGAAGCTACAGTAAGACTCCTGGAGCCTCTGTGCAAAGGGAGAAAGCTTGCAGTCTGGAGAGGAACACCTTACCATGAATCTTTAGCTACGAACATTAAAATACACAAAGCCATAGCTGAACGCTTAGACGGCACTTACTTTGATGCTGTAGCAAACCTTAAGCTTACACCGTCGAAGAGAGTAGCCAATGTAGCACACAAGAGCACTGGAGCAATCATGTACCCTGAAACAGCTATGGGCAGAGACATGCTGACTCTGAAGGAAGCTGAAGCTTTGGGCTACTTGCCTACTAAAATAGACGTTATAATTAGAGCTCACAGGCACAAGTGGTGCCACATACACAAGAGAGGCGTGCACTTTATTCAGCTTCCTTGTTGGCAAGCCTTTATACCTTGGTACGGAGCGGTCCGCTGGTATACTAGGATGCAGCCTGATTTAGGCGGAGCCATAATGCTTATAGACAGCAAAGACCGTATAAGAGTGTTTCACTTCCTCTATCCTGCTGTCCACATAGCGGACAGGACTTTAAAGTTTTAAAGGAGGTGAAAGTTTTGAGGGAAGTAGTTGCTAAAGTGATAACTGTGCTCTTCTGGCTTTGCGTCGGCGTCTTAGTCCATGACTATGCCCATGCTCTCTGGCAAATCGGCGGAATACAAGAAGTCTTAAGCTTGCAAGGCGGCTGGGTAGCACTGTTCTGCATGGTCTTCCTCTGGATACTGCAAGGAAGCTTAGGCTTCTTAGCTTACATGAATACAGCTAAGTACAGGATCATGGAAGAAGTCTCGAAAGGAACGTTAGGTGTTCTAGGAGTCAACATTGTTGCTTTGGGCATTACATTAGTCAAAGAGAATCCAAGCATACTGGCAGTTGCTATATTAGCTTCAGGAGTAGCTTTATTAATTGCATTCGCCTATTGGGTATCGAAGGAGATAGAAGCTCATGCAGCCTCGACGTAAAATCAGAGAATTAAGAAAGAAAATATTAACTGAAGGATGCAGCTTCGAAGAAGCCATCCTTGAAATACTCGATATCCTTGAGGAAATGGAGGTGAAATAATGTCTACATCTTCTCCCTTTACCCAAGACGCATATAATACAGCTCCGAATGTAGACATTAGTGTAAGCTATGCATTCGAGGAGGAAATTTACTGCTGGAGATGCGGCTTCAAGTGCAAAAGCAGCTGGAATTACTGCCCCAAATGCGGAGCTGAATTATGCAAAAGGTGATATGAATGAATGTAGATAAACTAGCTAAACAGCTTCTGAAATACCCAAATGTAACAGGGTACTCAAAGAAGTTAAGGAAGAGAATCAAAGACGGCAAAGTAGTAGAAGAATGGTGCATACAAGTTCACGTATCAAAGAAAGTTCCTTTAAAAGAGCTTAAGCTTAACGAAGTGATACCTGCAGAAGTAGATGGAATACCTGTAGATGTTGTAGACATCGGCGAATTAAGAGCTTTGTCTATAGACAAAACGAAGAAATTTCGGCCGTTGCAGCCAGGAATAAGCATAGGCAATTATGCAATTACTGCAGGAACTTTAGGCAATTTCGTTTTGGGAACAAGGAAACCTTTCAAAGGTGAAGTCTTTATCGCCTCTAATGCTCATGTTCTCTGCGACAACCCAAGCTTTGAGAAGCCCAAAGAGATTGACATTGTACAGCCTGGCAGATACGATGGAGGAACACACAAAGACAAAATAGGGGAGTACTGCTGGCACCAGAGAATTAAACCGTTAGGCTCTGAGTCTTCATGCCCAGTATTGACTAACACTGCTAAAGCAGTGAATTGGCTACTAAAGAAGTTCAAGAGGAAAAGCAGAATTTCAGTCTATACAGAAGAAGCTAATCACATTGACTTTGCTGTAGCTTCAGTAGATGTTCCTTACGTGTTCAAGCATGCAGACAAAGTCTTTGACAGCTCATATGAATGCATAGGCTATGGCTTCGCTGGAAGCAGCAAAGTAAGCCTGGTGTGCAAAGGTAAATATGTTGAGCAGGAAGGCTTCCTTTATTTAGACTACCAAGGCGAAATCAAGCATTTTGCTCAAGGCTTCATAGGAGACATAGTTGAGAAGTCAAGCAGGAACTGCTGGGCTCAAGCTGAAATAATAGATGATAGCGCTTACGAAATAGTGAACTATGGAAGCTTCTATGCTGCCTTTGACGATATAATAATAACTTCTAAGCTCTTGGATCCAGGATGCAGCGGCTCAGCAGTCTATAGAAAAATCACAGAGGGAAGCCTGTGGAATCCGACATAATCATACCTGATTGCCGAGGCAAAGAATTCCTTGTATGCAAGCGTAAAGGAGGTGATTATGAATTAAGATTCATAAATAATAAAGGAGAAACTGTTTTTGTTTTTTGGTTTGCTATTAAACCTCCTGTTTCTCAGAACAGTAAAATTATTTCTGCTTTGCTTAAAATAATCTCAGAACTTGTTTATACTAATTATCTATGATAATGTGGAGCATGGCCCCAACAATTCAGCTGAGAAGCTGAGATTTTCAATGTGAGGCCTGACCATAAATGTCTGTACTCTAACCGAATTGTTTTCCCCCGCACATCCTTTGGAATTGTCACAAAGCCAGAGACAAAATACTCTGTAGTGGAGTTGTCCGGGAATCTTGCTGCCAATTGAATGCCATCTGATGAAGGATAATACTCATTTCCAACTTTTATTCGAGCATCCAACGAACCTAAATATGTCGTGCTTGATGCTCCACTTTGCCGCCTGATAATAGAAGAAAAGTGCACAAAGAGTATTTCGTGAGTATCACTCTCTGAATCTGGAATTGTCAGGGATATGCCCATATCCTTCCAACCATCAGTAGATGTTAGAGTAAATTCTGTAGTTGTTCCTACCTGGCTTTTCGCTGCGACTACACCAGTCGTGGGAATTGCTGCTCGTAACTCACTAAATATCACATCATCAAACCATACAGACTTAGTGTTAGAGCCAGAAGTGTTATCAAACTTCAATGCAATTCTAATATATCGAGTGCCAGAGGGAATTTCCCCTGTACCATTAATTTTTTTCCATTCATCTTCTGGCGGAGAGGCAGAACCAAATGTAATGTGATTGCCCGTATGGTTCATGTTCTTGTCGTAGCATTCACCAAGCAAGAAAACAGTGCCTGAACTCTGAGCACTTGTACCATAGACTTGAACAGAAGCAAAATATTGCTGGCCTTCACGGACAGGAATGTAGTTTGAAAGCCAGCCTCCTCTCTCGCCTACATCACAAGTTATTTGGGCAGCTTTCCCACCTTTCACAGTATAATCAGATGCTAAGTTATATGTCGGAGAGCCTGCTTCATCCCAGTGATGCTCCCAATAGTCCGGCATTCCATCGTCATCACGGTCAAGCTCAAAGCACTGATTGCTTATAAGGTTTTCCGGTGGAGCTTGAATGTCGTACAATGGATACTTAGGAATGATAGCTACATCGTTCAATGCAGTTCCAGAAGAGAACCTCAGCTGATCAAGATCGCTTCTCCACCACATCTTTCCAGCTTCATAGCTTGGGTCTTCACCGTCGTATCCATCGAAGCGGACATGCTTTGTCTTTATAGCTCCTGCAGCAATATAGCTCTCAGTGGCTTGCTCATGGAAGAATATCTCATCTATGTAGCCATAAGGATTGCTCCCTCCACCTATTGAAGAGTAGATCCTGACTCTAGCATAGTAGGCATTCGAAGGAGCAGTAATCTCGTTCTCTACTTTCTTATATGTTGTCTGACTGGCACTAACGCTCCCAACTGTCGAAGTTGATATCGGACTCTTCTCAGAAGTGTACCAGTCAATGTAGTAATAGATTTTCCCCGAATAATTGCCTGAATGAGCTTTCATGTAAGCTGATGCTATGTATTTATCCCCTGGTTTCACTGGAATGTAGGACTTTGACTTAGCGAAAGTCATCTCTGAGATTCTCAGAGCATAGTTTCCCTTATAAGCATCTGTAGTTAAACTTCCAGCTGTCCACTCTTTGCTTCTGTCTCCGATTTCAAAGTCTCCATCAGGAACCAAGTTAGTTGAAGGCCGAATGGTCAATTTCTCTGTAGTGATTTCTCCAGCAGCTATTTGCTCGGCAGTTATTGAACCTGTTTGGATTTCTCCACCATGTATCTTAGTTACATTATCTGGATGACGCCAATCAGCAAGATAGACACCATTTTCAGAACTGATCACTATTTTACTAGCATCTATTCCTAAAGTGCCATTGACATGATCGCTGTAGATAATTCCATTCCCAATTTGCACAGAGTTAGTAATTACCGCGTCTTCTGTTTCTAGGTGTTCCGATCTGATTGCCTTTGCTGCTATAGCTCCACTTCCTATAGTCGGAGAGTAAGAATTGAAAGGAACTATAGTTGACGGAGCATCTGTCTTTCTATCCACCATTACAAGCAAACCTTTGCCTTCGCCCACAGCTTCTGAATAGTCTTTGGTCCAGTGAAGATTGTTGTCATCTTTGCTCCAGTAGCAATACCATAAACCAGTACTCGGAGGTGTATAGCCTGCTAAATTCTTATTCACTGTCTTAGTTGAGCCATCTGCAAACTTAATGGTAGCATTTGAGCTTTCATCTTTAGCAGCCCAGCAAAAGGTTCCGTATGTATCTGAGTCCTCCCACATCTTGAAGTCTGCAGTCCAAGGCCTGGTCTCTATCTGCAAATCTATTGGTTTAGCTCTCAAAGGAGTAGCACTGGCTGGACTTGCTTGTTTCTCACTCTCATTGTTTGCATTGTCTATAGTTGTCACCCAGAAGTAATGGGTGATATAATCTGCATCTGGATCTTTCACTTTCCATAGAAGAACATTACCTCTAGTTGTTCCTGCAGAAACAGCATCAGCTGGATTATCAGTTATGCTCCTATAAACTTGATAGTGAGACAAATCCTGAGCTCCAACATGTTGCCATTCAATCAGAATGCCGTTGAATAAAGGTGTAGCTTGCAAGCCTGAAGGAGTTGGAGGTGCTGTATCATTTGTCTTAGTAGTCACATTTATAGTCGATGACCAATCTGAAGCCTGCCCTAATTTACTTATTGCGCATACATGTATCTCATAGGTTGTCCCAGCTTCTAGATCAGGTGTAATTACTGTCACAGTAGAGCTTGAAGGAGGCTGCTCTACATAGATGTGATGCCATTCATATGGACCAGACTTCCTATAGCTTACTACATAGCCTCCAGCATTCTCAACGACATTAATAGTAACCTCTATCCAAGTTCTGAACTGTAATTCTGTGTCTATCTCCTTTGCTTCAGCGGTGAAAGTAGGAGGGCTAGGAATGTAGTCAGGAATGTCTGTGACATCATCTTCTGTCTTGTCAAAATAGTTCTCCATGCTTGGAGCTTGCTCTTCGTATATGGGATATATCCCGTATTCCTCGTATTTCTTGAAGTCCTCTAATTCCTTGTCTAAAGTTTTAACTTTCTTCTCAACTTCGATTTTCACTTTGTCTACAGTCTTAGTTACAGCCAGAACTCGGTAAGTAACTTCGCTTTCCCAGCCTAATTCAGGCTTGTTAAGCTTAACTGTGTCGCCTGGGTATAGATTGTAGCCTTGACTTACTTTGAGAGGCAGAGTCACACCGCTTGACTCAGTGTTCAATTCATCAAGCTTTTTCTGAGCTAATGTGTTCAAAGTGTCAACGTCCATTGCTCCTTTCTCTGTGAATACAGCTATGTTGTCTCCTGTTCCAGCACTGCCTTCAATGTAATTACCATCTTTGTCTACGCTTCTGATGATAACTTTAGTTACCTTTTGGCTCCTGTCTACTATTCTCTTAGGCCACTCCAGAGGATCGACAGAAACGTTTGTATGTTCTTGTCTAGTTCCTATATTAAATCTAGGATTCAGTGAAGCATCCCAGTCTGCCCAAAAGTCTTTGTTTACAGCGTCAGCTAAGAATTGTGCTGCTTTCAAGCAGTTGCTCCTTATGAAGCGAACAGAAACTGTTCCAGATGGACACTCTCCTTTCTGGACTCCAGCTTCATCGCAGATAGCTTGGAGCACATTCGATATTGTCTCCCCTACATACTCAACTGCATGAGATGAGCCTGACGGTATAATCTTGGGATCCATCTTAACGTAAGCTTCGGGGTAAGCAAAGCAAACCAATAACTCTTCGCTGTATTCTGCTCCTACCAGTAAGCCTTCGAAGACTACTTCGCTGCCATAGAGAATTCTTATTTTCTTATCTGAGCCAACAAAAGTCCTGTTGCTGCTTGTATTAGGCAATATAAATAAGCATTCTTCATGACCGTTGAGCTCTTGATGTATTTTCTTGAATACTGCATCAGTTTTCTCAACCCAGTTTGAACCTGAGCGGTACTCTACTTTCCACATTACTCCATCACGTGGTGCTCTGATCCTCTATAGAATTCCATCTTGTATGTGTAAACATTCGGGTATCCGCCTACTTTCCTGTAGACAAAAGAAGTTAAAATCCATGTATCATTTAAATTGCTGTCTAATTCAGAAATGGTTACTTCTTTGTAGACTCGGCCCAGCATGGGAAGCAAATAATCATTGAGCAAATCTGAATCACTCTTCCCTTTCTCATAGAGCAAGCCTTCCAAAGTTAATACATCAGGCTTCATTCCGTAGCTAAGCAGTATAGCTTTGCTTCCAGGTTTAGTTAAAGACTTAGTTATGCTTGTATACTTGACCACTATGCTTTTAGGATTTCTAGGCCAAGTTATTTGCGTTGAATCCCAGCTGAATTTCATTACAATCTCCTCCTACGAGCAGCTTCAGCTACAGCTAAACTAGCATCATGGATTAGCTCTTCTTTGTCTACATCAGAAGCTAAATGCTCAACATTAAATGTTACATAGATAACTGAGTAGCTTGAGCCGCTTTCGATTCCTCTTGAAGGTATAGCTCTTGCAGGGCTTCTGATTGTTCTCAAATCTCCTCCTAATTCAAAAGTCTCTCCTGTAGTCTTAGCTATTTCCTTATTGAATTCTTTGAGAGCTTTAGTCATTTTAACCACATGCGGTGTAGCATGCCTGAAGCAAAGGTTGAGCAAAGCATTGGTTAATCCGCCTAGGAAATTAGCTGCTCCGCTCAAAACATTGTTTATTGCATCCAGAGCACCCTTGAACCAATCCAGTACAGGCTTAAGCACTGACCAAATAATGTTTGCTACCCACTCAATGGCTTGCTTTATTCTCATAAGAACATTGTACCATGCTTGGAGTATAGGCATCAAGACAGGAGACAAAATATCCCAGAGCTTCTGGAGGCCCACTATAAATGCTGTGACAACAAGCCTAGCTAATTCATAGATTATCCTCCCTACATTGTAAAAGATTTCTCCTATTTCTTCGAGTATAGGCATTATAGGCTGCAGAGCAGACACTAAGCTTTCCCATACTCCTTGGAAGAAGCTTGCTATTTCGCTCCAATGCTGAATAACCAGGATTACGCCTACAATTGCTCCTGCAACAGCTGCTATAACAGGAAGCAATGAACCTAGAGCTCCAAGCAAGCTTGTTAGAGTCCCTATAAGTCCAGTTCCAGTTGTTGCTGCAAGCAAGCTGTTCATGGCTACAAGCTGCAATATGGAGCCTAAACCTGTAAGTATTGGGCTCAGCATGTAAGCTGCAGTCCCTATAGCAATCATCAGAGGAGCAAACGGCATAAGGAAGCCTATGATTTTAGCTGCTACAGGAAGAAGAGGCTCCAAAGCTTTAACTAAGCTTAGAATCATAGGGACTGCTACACGTATACCATCTACGAAAGCTTTAATAAATTCTGGCCCTACATCTCTGAGAATAGATATTACTGTAGGGACAACGTCACGAGCAAAATCAGTTAGTACAGGAATAACTTCGTCTTTTACGCTCTCCCAAACTTCATAGAGAGCGTCTATAAGCTGGTTAATATAAGGCAAGAGAGGCTCTATGGCTTCAGCTGCTATCAAAGCTATAGTGGCTTGCAGATTCTGCATAGTCCCTTGAAGCTTGATTCCTGTCTCAGAGACTACACCTATAGCTTTCTCTAATCTCTCTTGGGATTCAGCGCTGAGCAAGCCTGTAGCAGCCAGTAAGCCTAATGCTGAAGCAGCTGCTTCTACAGACTGCTCCCAGCGAAGCAAAGTCCCTAAGCCTTTCCTTATAGGCCTTAGCATCCAGTTAAGCAGTATCCTCCCTACAACTATGGTCCTGAAAGCAAACCAGCCTAAACGGTATCCTGCACGAGTCAGAGCTCTGCCTAAGCGGCCAACTCTCTGGCTTAACGTCACATGCTCTTTGGCTGCTCTGGCTTCATCTTCAGTTAATCTCCTTATAACTTCAGAGAAGAACTGATGGCTTCTTGTAGAAGGAATAAGCTTCGCTTTCTCCTCTGTGAAAAGCTGCTTGGCTATGTTAAGAGCTTTCTCTAAGCGTTCTTTGTCGCTTATCACTTCTTTTATTCTTCTAGAAGCATTCCCATAAACTCCTATCAAGCTTCTTAGCTTATCTTCTACCCTGCTGGCTACTCCAGGGTGCTTCTCGAGCCATTCGAGTATCAGCTGTATTCTAGCTTCTCTAGCTGACATTTCTTAGCCCATAATCTCCTTCTTTTCCTCTTAATCTCCTCTTTTAAGCTTCCAGGCTCCTCCTGCTCAGCTGTTACTTGAGCTATTATAGCAGCATCTAAGAGCAAGTCTTCAAGAGGAGACTCACTTATTCTGAGTAGTTCAGTCGGCCGCTTTCCTATTCTTAGAGCGAGAGCTCCGGCCAATTGAGCCAGAGGATTCTCTGCGAAATTTCTGCCTTTTCTTTATGCCTTTAGCAGTCAAGCCGTTGAATTCCAGAATCTCTTCGAATAAAGCTACTAAGTCTTCTATTTCTAAGTCGTCTATGCACAAGCACTT
>Ga0180301_10001752_pt1 | contig 17012 bp, 15 predicted proteins | sample GuaBasSediGuay16_FD_121797 | JGI IMG/M metagenome (GOLD analysis project Ga0180301, IMG submission 121797) | Subseafloor sediment microbial communities from Guaymas Basin, Gulf of California, Mexico - Guay16, Core 4569-2, 12-15 cm | ecosystem: Environmental > Aquatic > Marine > Hydrothermal... | reverse complement strand
GATCTCACCCTCCTGGGGCTTCTCCTTAGCCGTATCCGGTAAAACTATCCCTCCCTTGCTTACTTCTTCTTTTGGTGTGGGTTTAATCACTACCCTGTCTCCTAAAGGTTCAATCTTGGCCATGTTCCCTCCTTTCTGGCATTAAATTTAGCACTCGGACCTCGAGAGTGCTAATTTCTATTATATCAAGATAAATCAAAAATGCAAGAGGGTTTTCACAAAATCTGGTAATTTTTTCTTGAATAATTACACTATATCGTGTATAATTTTAAGTGATGAAACGAGGAAAAAGAAAAAGAAGACAATGGAGTAAAGAAGAGATCAAGGCACTGAGGCAATATCTAAACCTAACACAGGTAAAGCTAGCCGAGGAATTAGGCACGCGTCAGCAAACAATCAGCGAATGGGAAAAGGGGATGTATCGCCCTCGCGGTGCATCAGCTACCTTACTTAGCATAATTGCTGAGCGTAGCGGCTTTGCCTACAGAACTGAAGAGAAGCACGATAAATCAGATTAAGGCCGACGTGGCAGGTAATTTTTTTGTGCCATGATTACACGTAATCGGATAAAGCTCTCGGAAAAGCAAGTGGCTCTAATATGGCAGCAGGCTGTAGGGAAAGAGCTAATTTCTACGCAAGGCGAGCCAATCAAGATAATCTATCCCGGCCGGACTAATGGTGGTAATGGTCCCGATTTTAGGGACGCAGTTATTGTGAGCAAATCTAATTTGATACAGGGAGATGTCGAACTTCACGTTAATTCCGAAGACTGGTATAACCATGGACATCATTGTGATGCTCAATATAATAATGTTATCCTTCATACTGTGATGTGGCATGATTGTCATTCTCCTACTTCACTACAAAATGGCAAATCGGTTCCTGTGCTATGTCTAGCACAGGCATTGCAGCATCAAGCTTATTTATTACCTCACCAACTCCCTTGCTTCCAAGTGCTGAACCATATGGACAGACAAACTTTAAGAAAGCTATTGAATGCTGCCGGTGAAGAAAGATTTAAGCAGAAAGCGATGAATTTTCAAACTGAGATTCTTCGCCTCGGTTCCATCGGGATTCAGAAAGGGGAAGTAGAGCAAGTGCTTTTTCAAGGCATGATGAGAGCTCTGGGTTACGTCAAAAATACAAAACCCTTCGAGGAGCTTGCTGCCAGAATGCCCCTCAAACTCGTCGAATCCAGAAAGGGATTGGCTCTAAAGCAAGCCTTATTGTTAGGCACAGCCGGGCTATTACCTTCTCAAAGAGGGCAAGGAAAAGTAGCCAAGGAGAAAGAAGTCCAGAAATTGGAAAAACTATGGGAGTTGGCAGGCAAAAAAGCCAAGATCATGAAGGAAAGAGACTGGAACTTCTCTCACATATATCCCAACAATTCTCCAGTACGTCGTATTGTTGCCCTGAGCTATCTTATTGAGCGCTACCATGAAGGAACCTTGCTGGCAGGAATGTTGCAGCTAATCAAGGAAGCGCCCCTGTCATCTGGATATCGTGTGCTGGAGAATGGTTTGACTGTGGCTGGCAATGACTACTGGCGAAATCATCTTGATTTTGATGTCAGAAGTAAAACAAAGATATCGGCTCTTCTGGGAAATAACAAAGCAGGTGAAATTGTAGTAAACGTGGTATTGCCCTTTGCTTTTGCCTGGGGGGAGATAACTAATGAGGCGAGGCTCGCAGAGAAAGCTATAGAACTTTACTATGGCTATCCAAGATTGGCAGAACACTGTATAACACGGCACATGACTAAACAACTTGGCCTGGAGGAGCTACCCAATTTCACTGCCTGCCATCAACAAGGCTTAATTCACGTCTTCAGGAATTATTGCCGAGAGGGCAGTTGCTCGCAGTGTCCTCTGGATAGTTGAGGAATATTCAGGTGCAAACTGAGAAATCGTCGGATTAGCCGACAACTCCCAAGAAGGAGCGAGCGGCAAATAGTGAACAGTTTTCCATTAACCGTCTATTATTAACGCAAAGACACATAATGGATCACCCAATGCTAAGGCTGGGCACTACATCCAGGTCATGGTTTACCAAGTTCATCCGGCGCTCAGCAGCTTGCAAACAGCCAACCTGTTTGTTATTCTATGTGTGAGGCAAGTCAGACTTTGGCGATTATCAGCAGGAATTAATTCAGTGTCTGATGTAGGAAGCTGGCAGAGGAAGCTAACTTCCCAATCGTCGAAGGATAAGCTAGTATGGAGCAAATTGTAGGTTCTCTATTTGGAGTCAGCTATCACACTTTTGATACTCTTTACGACCTGCTTTTCACTACAGAAAGGGTAGTAGCCTGTATCATCCAGCACCCCAATGATTTTCGCTACCGCCTTACATTGAAGGAATTCCTCTTTGGGCACGTGCTAGCAAAACGAGCGGAACGGATTAAGCGGACGGAAATTGCTCAAGAACGGCGCCACAGATTACAAGCAAAGCCCCTCAGTGAATTGGTAACCTTGCACCCTTCAAACTTCGAGATTCGCTACAGCGAAGTCACTTCCGTTGAGATAACAAGTGGACATTTCCAGCCACAGTTGAAGTTAGATATTTCGAAGTTACCAAACACGAAACAAGTAATCCGTTTTACCATACCTAGGGGACAAATTAAAGAGGCCAAACGCTTGCTGAATTTGGTTTTAGCTTCAAAAGTAAGGGGAAAGTGATTATTCTTGTGCGATAGAATAACACCAGTTCACTTAAGAACGGTGAGTAGCAATCTTATTACTGCTAACCCAGATTGTAGCAGCACTAGTCCCGACCCAGGTTAGATTCGAGGTGCAAGTTCAGAAATCGTCAACCCAGCCGACAATTCCTGAACCTGTGTTCAAGTGGGTGAAGACGAAGTCTTTACTGAAATCCATGCCGTACTTAGGAATATCATTAAGGTCATCCATAAATTGCCGACCCTTGCTTATAGCCTCCTCGATTGCCGCTTTAAGTATCACGCACTCTTCCCGGAGGTATTTCATTTCCCTTTCCATTTCCTTAGTTCCTCGATTAATTATCCTCATCAGTAGCAAAATCTTAATAAAAGCTCTACAGCCTGTCTATGATCCAAAAGCCCTATACCTGAGCATCAAGGATTTCTTGCTATAGCCTAAAAGTCCCAAAGAACAGGAAATCCTAAGCACGAAATCCTAACCAAAAACCAAAATACAAAATGTAAATGACCAAAACAGTCTAGAGCTTTGAGTTTCGATATTGGGATTTGTTTAGGGTTTGGAAATTAGTATTTAGAATTTCCTGATTGAGGTGGGTTAACCGAGGCTTAGGTCGGGCGCTACATCCAGGTCATAACCGCTTATCCTCCCAGCCTCAAAATGGTAATAGCCACAAGCAGCCACCATAGCAGCATTGTCAGTACATAAGTGAGAAGGCGGGATAATAACCGGTACTGGCGAGTTGGCAAGGAACTGCTGAGTTAATGTCTTATTGGCTGCCACTCCACCGCTAAGCAAAATTTGCTCCACCTTCAATTGCTTTGCGGCCTCAATTGTCTTGGCAACTAAAACATCGGCTACAGCCAGCTGAAAGCTTGCTGCAGCGTCAGCAACTGAAACTCCTCCTTTGTGAGCTAGATGCCACAAAGCGGTTTTTAGTCCACTGAAGCTGAAATCGTGGCTTCTCTTGAGCCAGGCTCTGGGGAGAGGTAAGCAAGGAGTTCCAGAACAGGCCGCATGTTCAATAGCTGGACCACCAGGGTAGCCCAAGCCTAATATTCTAGCTGCTTTGTCAAAGGCTTCGCCAGCAGCGTCATCCCGAGTCCGCCCCAATTTTTCAAACTGCCCATGCCCTTTCATTAATACTAAATCGCTATGTCCACCGGAGACAACAAGACAAAGGCAGGGAAATTGTACTTCACAATTCACCCTCACCGTTTCCTCTCTCTCGACGGGAGAGGACTCAGCGGAATGTGCCAGCCAGTTAGCATAGATATGTGCCTCAAGATGATTAACCCCGGTAAGAGGTAAATTTTTAGCCAAGGCAATTGCCTTGGCTACATTAACACCTACCAGCAGCGAACCGGCCAGCCCCGGGCCGAAAGTTACAGCAATGCCATTAATATCCTGCCAGGAGATTCCTGTCATTGCCTGGCGGATAACCGGGATAACGGTGAGGAGATGCTGTCTCGAGGCAACTTCAGGAACTACGCCGCCATAACGAGCATGAATGTCTATTTGTGAAGCGACAACATTGGAGATAATTCGGTTGCCATTCTCCACTACGGCGGCGGCGGTTTCATCACAAGAGGTCTCAATACCCAGGATTTTCGTTTTTGTTCTCATGAACTGCCGCTGCTATGTTAGTATAATTCTGACCGACATCTTATCATAGCGCCGAAATATTCCGAGGAGCCGGGCAGGAGGTCTCTGCTAACAATGGTAAATCGCCCTTTGCCTTTCTCGTCGGCTACCATATTCAGCAGATTACACACCCTTAAAAATATTATCTGCGGGCCTCTCCTGCCTTCTTAACAGCATATTGCACTAGAGGTGGCGAAAGGAGTCCAAAAACTACTGTTGTAGCCGTCATAATTGTGATTATTTTGCCTCCGAGCTCATATCCCGATAATGCTTGAGCTGCCAGGAAGGCAAGACCCATGGCAACACCTGCTTGAGGTAGCATAGCAAGGCCAAGGTACTTCTTAATTTTAGATTCAGATCTGGCTAAAACACCTCCCAGACTGCAGCCTGCTATCTTGCCAATACTTCTACCAACACAATACATAATTACAAGAGGCCACATGACATAGAAAACTGAAAAGTCCATCTCCATACCAATAGCAGCGAAAAATAAAACAAATATCGGCGTCATGATATTATCCAATAATTCGTTTGAGCGATTACCGATTTGTACATTGAGATTAATCACCGCGGTTCCTAAAGCCATACATGTGAGCATTGCCGAAACTTCCATCATTTCGGCAATGCCCCAACATAGAATGGCAGCCGCCAGAGAAATAACGAAGATATTGTCAGAAGTGAGATGCACTTTCTTCGCGAAGTAGGAAAGACCAGCTCCAATTGCCCCTCCCAATCCTAATCCACCAAAAATCTCCCATAAGGGATCAGTGAAGGCAAATGAAATGCCTGTTTCCGCACCTAACAGCATCTTCGTAAGTGCAATCCCAACCGCATAGACAACTATGACAACTGCATCATCAAGCCCGACAAGAGCAGTAGTCATGTCGGTAAGTCCCCCCTTGGCTCTTAAGTCCCTAAAAACTGCTATTGTCCCTGCAGGATCGGTTGCACCTGCAAGTGAACCTAAAATTATGGAAAGTGGGAGATCCCTAGTTAATAAATACACAACCCCCCCTGTGGCAATAACTGTTATCAGCACCTGCACAATCAAAATGATTACCATCTGCTTACCCATTCTCTTTAGAAAATCGAAGGAAAAGCTCAATCCTACTATGTAGGCGATAAGAGCAAGTGTAGTCCCAGAGATGATGACACTGAATTGTTCAGGTGGGCTGAAATTTAGAACGCGTCCTATGATAATACCCGACAAAATATACGCTAAAATTTCTGTCAACTTTAGCTTGCGTAATATCCTGCCGAATATGAAGCCAAGTATGAGAATAAAAGCAACAAGAAGATATATATTCATACAGTATTTGTAAATTTATTTCTGAGATTTTTTACTAGAAGCTGAATTGTTATTTCTCCCAGAAGTTTTTTGTTTTCATCAACAACTGCTAATCTGCGGATATCGAAAGAGGAAAACTTCTTAAAAATATCAGCCACAGCCTCTTCAGGTGAACATACCACAGGGTCAGGTGTCATGATATCCTGAGCGACACTTTCTTTACGCAATGTCTCAGCCCTGGAGGTCCCGAATATCCTAGCCTTCTTTTCCTCAGGTGGGATAATGGAACGCAGCATATCGTGTTCCGTCACCACTCCCACCACTTTCATCTCTTCCTTATTGTTAACCACCCAGGCGTGTGCCCTGACAGAAAGATTGTCGAGAAATTCCTCCCAACTCGCATCTTCCGTCATAAACGGGGTGTCATGCACGGGTATCATTATCTCTTTTACTTTGAGCTTGTATAGTTCTTCCATCTTTGTCTGTTAAGGAAATATTACCTGTCTCTATTTGGTTAAAAATCTGCAATAAAACTTTGTGATGTGCTTTTGTTAGTATTTTAATAAAGAAGGAAGGATTAGGCAAGCTGTTTGCATGGCGCTGTATAATATGTTAGCGTAGCTTTGTGTTTTAGGTGTTTTGAGCATGACATCTATTATTCTCGCCGGAGGAAAAAGCTCAAGGCTTGGTCGGGACAAGGCTCTTCAGGCTATCGGTGATAAGAGTCTTCTCCAATGGGTAATTGATCGCCTTATTATCCTCAGTTCAGAAATCATCGTAGTAACAGCACATGGCAAAGCAATTCCTTGCTCTTCGGCCACAAGGATAAAAACAGTAGCTGATATTTATCCTAGCAAGAGTCCTCTCGTGGGCATTTACTCAGGTTTAATGGCTTCAGCCAGTCCACGAGCCATTGTTGTTGGTTGCGATATGCCATTTCTAAGCGTTGGCTTGCTTAAATACATGGCCCAAATCTGCTCTAACTTTGATATCGTTATTCCACAGATAGAAGATAAATTAGAACCTCTTTGCGCAGTATATTCCAAGAACTGCGTGGCTCCTATCCGATGGTTGCTGGAGCAAAATGAACTGAAGATTAGCAGGCTTTTTACTCTAGTCAAAGCGAAGTATGTTGAAAAAGATGAGATCAACAGATTTGACCCTGAGCACCTAAGCTTCTTCAACATAAATAGCAAAACTGACCTGGGGAAAGCAAAAAAGCTGGTAGCCGAAAAGGAATGGCTATAACATGGGCATAAATCATTTCCTCCGACTAATAAGGTAACCAAAGTTAATTATGATCCGCGATATCGATTTGGCTTAGTATTATAGTTACCTTCAGTTAGCTCTGAAGGGTACCTCTCAAGGGACTGGGGCCTAGCTTTTTGATTTCCTTAACGAAATTAGTGACTACTTCAGCAAATCTTTGCCCCTCAGCAGCGGAGACCCACTCCAATCGCAGCCGCTCCGGCTCGATTCCTAGCTGGGGTAAGAGTTTTTTAAGAAGCAAAACCCTCCTCAGTGTTTTGTAGTTCCCTTCCAGGTAGTGACAATCCCTAGGATGACAACCCCCTACAAAAATTCCATCAGCCCCTTGTTTAAGGGCTTCCAATATATACACAGGTGCTACCGCTCCCGAACACATCATCCTGATCATTCTTAAATTTGTCGGATATTGCATCCGGCTCACCCCAGCAAGATCAGCACCAGCATAAGCACACCAATTACAGCAAAAGCCAATAACCTTAGGTTCAAAGTCTTTCATTTTCACGTTCCTACCAAAGCAGCATTAAGCATTGCCGAGATTTCCTCCCTAGTAAATCCTCGCTGCTGAACAGCACCGGACGGACAGGCAGCACAACAAGTACCACAACCCTTGCAAAGCGCTTCGTTTACTACAGAAACTCCCTTTTCTTTATCCACAGCTATCGCCCCATAAGGACACACGGCCTCGCATACACCACAACCACTACATAAGTTTTCATCCACTGAAGCGATGATTCCTTCCCCAACTATGGCATTCTTAACCAATATGGTAGTAGCACGAGATGCAGCAGCTTTTGCCTGGGCAATGCTTTCCTCAATGGATTTCGGCGCGTGAGCAAGCCCACAGACAAAGACTCCATCTGTGGCAAAGTCTACAGGGCGAAGTTTTACGTGCGCTTCCAAAAAGAAGCCGTCTTCATTCACAGGAACCTTATATAACATGGCAAGCTCACTCGCCTCCGTCGCCGGCGCCATCGCTACACTTAGGGCAACAATGTCAGCATCAATAGCTATTTCTTCGCCAAGCACCTTATCCTTAACCTGAATCCTCAACAAAAGCTGACCATCTTTTCTCTCCTGTCTTACCCGAGGTTTATCTGATAAATCATAATTCAGAAAGATAATCCCTTTCCGCCTTGCCTCTTCATAAAACTTCTCATAAAATCCGTATGTCCTTATATCCCGGTAAAGGATGTAGATGTTCATCTCGGGTTTCATCTCTTTAAGCTTCAAGGCATTCTTAATTGCTTCGTTGCAGCATACCCTGGAGCAATAAGTCCGTTCGTCATTCCGACAACCCACGCATTGAATCATTACTAGATTATCACAGTTCACAATATCAAGGTTTCCACTGACTATTTCCTCTTCGAGTTCAAGCTGAGTAAGAACCCTCGGGTCTCTTCCATAAAGATATTCGTCTGGTTTATACTCCTGCGCTCCGGTAGCAATTATGGTGACACCATGGTTTATCTTTTCTACGACTCTGCCACGATATCTCATGATTTCTGTGGTGAAGTTACCAACGTATCCATGGACATCCACAATCCAGGCATCAGTATATACCTTAATCTTGGGATGTTCCTGGACTGTACTAATAAGCTTACCAAGAAATTGCTGGACATCTTCACCTTCAATATTGTAATGTATTCTTCTTGCTACTCCGCCCAACATGCTGTTTCTCTCGATAAGACAAACTTCAAATCCCTGATCTGCCAGAGTTAATGCACTCACCATACCTGCTATTCCTCCACCAATGACCAACGCAGAACGGTTAATAGGAAGCGACAAAGGTTTAAGTGGCTCTATCAGCCTTGCCTTAGCTACCGCCATTCTTACCAAATCTTTTGCCTTCTCGGTGGCTTTCTCCGGCTCGTGCATATGAACCCAGGAACACTGGTCCCGTATGTTTGCCATCTCAAAGAGATACGGATTGAGTCCAGCCTCTCTAATCGTTTCTCGAAACATAGGCTCGTGTGTCCTCGGGGTACAAGATGCTACAATAACTCGATTGAGTTTGTGTTCCTCAATCGCCTTTTTTATTTTCTCTTGAGTATCCTGTGAACAAGTAAAAAGGTTTCTTTCAGCATGAACTACATTGGGTAGTGTCCCAGCAAACTCGGTGACCTCAGGGACATTTACATACCCGCCGATATTGATTCCACAGTGACAAATGAAAACCCCGATCCTCGGTTCCTCCCCACTGACATCTCTTTCTGGCGGATATTCTTTTCTCTTGGTTAGAGTTCCTCTTGCTGGAGCAAGTAAGGTTGAGATATCACCTGCAGCTCCGCTTGCTTGCACCACAGTCTCGGGAATATCCTTCGGTGCCGAGAGAGCTCCGCAGACAAATATTCCAGGCATCGAGGTCTCCATTGGCGAAAATGGCCTTGCCTGGCAGAATCCATAAGGGTTTAACTGGATTCCCACCTTTTTAGCGAACTCAACAAATTCCGGAGAAGACTGAAAGCCTACAGAGAGAACCACCATATTGAATTTCTCAGTCTTTACTACGCCATCCTCGGCAGCAAATTTGACTACCAGATCTCCCGTGCTATCTGCTGATTCAATGTTATAAATCTTCGACCTAACGAAGTCTATGCCGCTTTCTTTCTTGGCACGCTCATAGTATTTGTCAAAATCCTTACCATAAGTCCTGATATCCATGAAGAAAATGGTGATGTCCAGAGGAATTGTGCTATGTTCTTTAGCGATTATTGCTTCTTTAATAGCATAGGTGCAACAAACGGAGGAGCAGTAAGGTCTGTCATGACTTGGATCCCTGGAACCAACACACTGAATAAAGGCTATCTTCTGCGGTGGGGTCAAATCCGAGAGTCTGAGGAGGGTTCCTTGGAAAGGGCCAGTGGCGCTTAAGATACGTTCAAATTCAATGCTAGTCACCACATTGGGGTATTTTCTGTATCCTAGCTCATATTGAACTGAAGGATCAAAGAGGTCATAACCTGTGCTGAAAACAACAGCGCCGACATTCAAGTCAACGTATTCATCCTGCATTTCATAATTAATCGCCTTTGCAGTACAACGCGTTTCGCACTCATGGCATTCAATACAACCCTCTATCTGGGAAGCTAAGCATCTCTTAGCCTCTTCCTGTGCCTCAGAAACAGAATACCCTTGCTCTACTTCTCTAAAATTCTTAATTCGTTTTATTGGTTCTAACTCCCGCATAGGTATTCTATTTTCGGTAGGAAAACGTGATTTAAGTATGGAAACTTCTCCTGCGCTAAGTTCTTCCGGTTGTCTCTTATCTACTTTGGAAGACAACGGCTCTCCCTGTAGATATTCGTCTATGGAGAGAGCTGCTTTTTTCCCAGCCGCTATAGCCTCTATGGCTATTGAAGGCCCAGTGGTCACATCACCACCTGCGAAAATCCCTTCCACGTTGGTCGCTAAAGCTTCATCGGTTGAAATTATTCCCCTCACAGAAATTTCTATGCCCAACTCCTTAGCAAAACCAAGGGCTGGTACTTGTCCTAAAGCGGTAATAACAGTATCAGCCTCGAGCAAAAACTCCGACCCCTCAATGGGTATAGGCCGACGACGACCACTTGCATCAGGCTCGCCAAGTTCCATCTTGATGCATTCTATCTTCGAAACCTTGCCATCTTTTGTTATTATCTTTGTGGGGTTGGTTAAGAATATAAGCTCGATTCCCTCTTCTTCTGCACCCTTAACTTCAGCAGAGGTGGCTGGCATTTCAGCTCGAGAACGTCGATAGATAACTTTCACTTTAGCACCCAACCGCCTCGCAACCCGAGAAGCATCAATGGCAGTATTTCCTCCACCAATTATGGCTACCTTTTGCCCTATATTAACCTTCCTGCCCATATTTATATCTCGCAGGAAGTCAATAGCATGAATTACTCCATGGGAATCTTCGCCTGGGATATTGAGCCTTTTGCTCTCGTGAGCACCTGTGGCAATGAAGATGGCCTGATAAGAATTTTTGAGCTCTTCAAGCTGGATTTCCCCTCCTATCTTGGCATTTACTTTTATCTCCACTCCTAATCTCTTGATATACTCTATCTCCTTGTTAAGAACATTCTTGGGTAGACGATACTCAGGGATTCCAAATCGAAGCATTCCGCCTGGCTCCGGCAAAGCCTCAAATATGGTTATCTCATAACCTTGAAGAGCAAGATCATGAGCTGCAGCAAGTCCTGCTGGGCCGCTTCCGACAATAGCAACCTTCTTCCCATTTCTAGTGATATCAGGCACTTCGATACTATCAATATCAATTTGGTCAGTGACAAATCTCTTCAATTCCCGAATTGCCAGGGGGTCATCGAGTTGCCCCCGGTTGCATACTTGCTCACAGGGTGCGTAACATACCCAACCACAAACAGCAGGGAGAGGATTAGTACTTCTTATAAGCTCGTACGCTTCTTTAATCCTTCCCTCAGCAATTAAGGCGATATAGCCTAAAACATTCATGTGGATAGGGCAAGCCTCTTTACAAGCTGCCTTACAAGGTCTTTCTTCTCTCTTGTCAATAACATATGTGTTGGGCACTGCTTGAAGAAAAGGAGTATAAATTGCCTTACGTTCGCGCAACCCATGGTCATATTCATTTTTCGTAACAATGGGACACCCCTCAACACATAAGCCACAGCCAGTACATTTTGCCCCATCCACAAACCTTGCCTTCTTCCTCACTGAAGCAGTGAAATTTCCTGGTTCTCCCTTGATATCCAGAACTTCAGAATAAGTTAAAAGTTCAATATTCAAGTGTCTGCCACATTCCACCAGCTTAGGTGACAAAATACACATAGAGCAATCATTGGTGGGGAAGGTCTTGTCGAGCTGAGTCATTACTCCACCAATAGAGGGAGATTTCTCCACAAGATATACATAATATCCAGACTCAGCAAGGTCTAAAGCTGTTTGAATCCCCCCTATACCCCCACCTACGACAAGAACTGCTCCTATTGTGCCATTTCCGTTTTGTTTACCCATAATAACACCTTTGCATTACAAGCTCTTCAATGCTTCCGCTGCTAGCTCGGAAGGCTTACCTTCGGTTCCTTGAGACCGTGAGCCAACAACTGCAACCACCATCTCGTGACGTAATTTTTGGCAGAAGACATCTATCTCCCTTATCTTTTTAACAAAAGAGGGGTCAACGTATCCTTCCCTAACTGCCATGTTTCTTAGAGCTTTCACGATATCGGCAAAATCAACATTCTGGGGACAGTGCGCCTGACAGTTATAACACTGAATGCAAAACCAGATAGTGTCTGAAGAAAGGACTTCCTTCCTCATTCCCAAAAGCACCTTGCGAATTATCCGACGGGGATTGAACTTCTGGTCAATATCAGCAACAGGACAGCTGGCAGTGCAGAGTCCACAAGCGAAGCACACCTTTATATTTTCTCCGCCTGGCTCACTAGCAACATCATACTTGAACTTCGTATCTAGTTCACTCAAAGCTACAGTCATTTTTCGCCTCCTTAATTCCCAATCAGGGGAGGAAACCTTATAGTAGTCCAGCAGCTTCCAATATGTCAGGCACTTTTTCCTCCCGTCCGATAAACATAATGTGTACACCGTCACAGATTTTCTCTTCTCTCATTTGCCTTATCATACGGGCAGCTATCTCTATTCCTTTGGCAACTCCTGTTCCCTTCGGAGTTTGAGCCAATTCGTCAATGAGGTGTTGAGGGATAAAAACACCAGGGACATTGTCGTTCATATACGCAGCCATTTTGGCGCCGATGACGGGTACTATGCCACCAAGAATTTTGACCTTGTCATCTATCTTACGAACGAACTCCACAAATCTCTTCAGCTCATCAAGCTCATACACAGCCTGGGTTTGAATGAACTCCACTCCTGCCGCAAGCTTCTTCTCAACTTTGATAAGCTGAGGCTCGAGAGGGTCGGCAGAAGGTGTAGCCGTCGTTCCAATACAAAAGTCAATATTCCCATCAAGCTCATTTCCTGCCATGTCTTGGCCGGAGTTCAATGTGTGAATAAGGTGGATGAGTTGCACCGAATCAAGGTCGAACACTTGCTTTGCTTCCTTATGGTCACCAACATCAATGGAATCACCAGTAAGGCAAAGGACATTATCTACCCCTCGCGAATAAGCGAAGAGGAGATCTGCTTGGATCGCCAACCGATTCCTATCGCGGCAAGTTACTTGAAGGACTGGTTCACCACCATGTTCCTTAACCAAGAGGCAAACACCCAGAGAAGGATAGCGCATCACAGAGCTTTGATTATCTGTCACATTTAGACCATCCACCTTATCCTTGAGAAGCTCAATATGTTCTATCGCCTTTGACACATTGGAGCCTTTCACAGGCGCTGCCTCAGCTGTTACAACGAAGTCTTTTGTTTTGAGAATTTTTCTAAAAGGTGTTGCCATCATTTACCCCCTAAGCTTTTGCCGCCTGGATTCTGCCAGGTCTTTTCACCGCCCGATAATTCTTCGGTGCGTAGTAATTCCGCATCAGATCAAGCCTACCTTGCTTTTCCAGCCTGCGATAAATAAGAACCCAGGCACAATCCTTGTCCGGGTCTATCTCACACTTTCCTCCCTTTCTTGTACCGCCACAGGGGCCATTAAGCAGCCCTTTGGCACAACGAACTATAGGGCAAATGCCTCCAGTTCGATCTAGAAAACAATCACCACAAGCACCACACATTTCCACCCAAAGCCCTTCTTTTTCCGGCATCCCAATGAAGGTGGTATTGACTCCCGGGAACACTGGCTTATCTTCAAACATCTCAGACATGGTTTGTACTCCCGCCCCACAGGCCAAAGAAATAACCGCCTCAACTTCAGTAACTTTATCTTTAATTTCTGCTACCATCTCCCTTTCACATTGCCTTTCCACTGAAGCCTCAAAAATCGAAATCTCATTATGCTCTGCACTTCGAGCCAGTCTGAGTTGAGAAGCAAGTATCGCCACCTCCTTCTCTCCACCAGCCCAGCAGACTGTAACGCAGGTACCACAGCCCGCCACAAGTACTTTCTTGTAGGGAGCCAACATACGCTTTATCTCATCCATAGGTTTTCGTTCAGCGATTATCATATTACCTCCCGGACTCTTTTATTCTCTTGGTTATTTCATTTACTGCTCCAACGAATTTGTGAGGAGCATTGGGGCTAAGATTGAACATTGCAACAAGTCTGCCATCTGCCTCAATTTCTCTCAACAGCAAATTACAGTATTTTACCCTTTCTTTTGCTCTTGTATTCCCAGTCATGTGATGGCAAGCTCCACCCTCGCATCCCATCACCATCACTGCTGCAGCTCCTTTCTCAAAAGCTTTCAGAATATGAATCAAATCCACTCGACCAGCACAGGGTACCCGAATTATCCGCAAATTCTCAGGGTAGTGAAGCTTTAATTTGCCTGCCAAATCAGCAGCAGGATAGGCAGAGTGTTCACAACAAAAAGCCACGATGCAGTTATTCATGATTCTCCTATGGTTTCAACTTGAGCCAGGATTTCTTCATCTCTATAACCTTGAAATGTTATTGCCTTAGCCGGACACATGGCAGCACAAATGCCACATGCCTCGCAAGCGAGATCACAAATCTCGGCCACCTCTTTACCTCCATCTACTCGAACTAATTGGATAGCATTATGTGGACAGATACGGATGCAAGTAAGACAAGCCACACATTTTTGAGGGTCAACTTTAACTCTCTCCACCTCTGCCAGAATATTCCCTGAGGATAAGAGTTTATAGATACTTACAACAACACTGGAAACATCTGTTAATACCCGGCTAAGGTCTAAGTTACCTCGGCAGCCACCGATAAAAAATATCCCCTTCTTCTCCGAGGCAACAGGATAGAGGTGCACATTTTCATCCTGATAAAAACCCCTGGAGTCTCTCCTGATGTTCAGTATTGAGCTCAGAGCCTCAGTTTCCTCCGCAGGAAGAAGGCACTCCTCAGCAACTAGAACATCACAAGTCAGGTTGATATCTTCACCGAGAAAAATATCTTTAGCCTCGATTTTTATCTTCCCATTTTCCGCAGCAACCTTAGGCGAAACATCACTCTTTAAGAACATCACCCCACAGTCTCTTGCCTCTTGGTATAGTCTTTCGATTCTTTCACTATCGACTTTGACATTCTTGCAAAATACATAAACCTCACTGCCCCATTTTCTCTTGGCTGCCAAAGCATTATTCAGAGTAGCCAGTGTAGGCAATCGAGAATTTTCATCGGCAAAATCAAGCATAAAACCTATGGTTCTTGGTCTTATTCTCAGCTCCGGGTCCTCAAGCATGTGACAGAGCTTTTCCTGTGACACAATGTTAACGTCAGACTTAAGTTTAGACTCTAGAGCGAGCTTCGTTTGATACCCGGTAGCAATTACTAGTGCTCCATACTTACGGGAAATCTCCTCACCGCCTTTCCTTATACGCACATTAAAATCTCCAATCTTACCCGATGTTTCTATCACTTCAGCGGGCGCGAGAATCTCGATATTTTCATCGCCTTTCACCTCCATCACCATCGCATTAATGTCAAATCCACATAGGTTTTCTAATTCTGTGGTCCCAGTTCCCAAAACTGCCTCCCTCTCCAATAGAGTTGTCCGCAAGCCAGCGCGGGAAAGCTGGAGTGCTGCATTAATTGCCTCGAATCCGCCGCCGACCACAAGAACTTCCCTGTTCACAGAAAAATTATTCATCTTCACTGGCTGGAGCAACCGAGTTCTGCTTACCGCCATTTTAATAAGTTCCACAACCTTTCCTGTAACATCTCCCTCATGAACCCAGGAGCACTGCTCCTTGATATTTGCCATAGAAAACAGATGACCATTCAGCCCGGCATTTTCCAATACTTCACGGAAAACGTGTTCCTTAAACTCAGGGGAACAAGCAGCAACAACAACCTTCTCTATATTCTCCTCCCTAATACAGGAAAGCATCTTTTTCTTTCCTTCCTCGAGACAAAGGGGAGAAATGAATTTGATAGAAGTGACACCGGGCAACTCGACTACCTTTTTAACAACGGCATCAAAATCAATGTTGTTCAAAGTTCCGCTGCAATTGCAGATAAAAACGCCTATCTTTGTTTCCATTCAATGTCTTCCTTGGTTGCCTTGCCTCTGGCTAGCAGATTCGGTCAGTACTTGCCTTGCCTTCGACGCTGCTGCTATCCCATGAGCAATGGAGTCAGGTATATCCTTGGGCCCCTGGCAAGTTCCGGCGATGAAAATGCCATCAATATTGGTTTCGTTAGTGTTCATGGAATCCCTTTCAGCAAAGAATCCGTTGTCAGACAAATTTATCCCCAAAGTTCTGGCCAAGTCCCAAGATTCCTTACTTGGCGAAATACCCACGGAAAGGACAACAAGTTCAAACGTATCTCTGCATACTTTTCCTTGAGAGATATCTTCAAACCTAACCTCAAGTTCGCCGGACGCAGTCTGCAGAATCTCGACTGGCACTCCGCGGACAAATCGTATATTTTCCTTGTATTCTTCATAGAATTGAGCAAAACCCTTGCCGGCAGTCTGCAGATCAATGTAAAAGATAGTCACCCGAGCATCAGGGTTATGATACTTGATAAGCCCGGATAGCTTCATGGCATATTTACAGCACACATGTGAACAATAATCGTGATCTTCGTCTCTGGAACCAACACATTGAATAAATGCAATATTGCGGGGTTCTACACCGCTCGCGGGAAGCTTGAGACAGCCCTCTCGAGTGAAAATCTGCTCCAGATCGAGGCCGGTTAAAACATTAGGATATCTACCATAACCCAAGGAGCCTTTCTTCCTGGCATCAAAAACATCAAAACCAGTGGCGACAATGAGGGCTCCGACACTCAACTCTTGTTCCTTTGATTCGCCTTTGAATTTTATAGCTTTAGTGGGGCAACCTTTTCGACAGAGGTCACACTTCTCTCCTTTGAAGCGCAGACAAAGTTCTTCATCAAGAACATAGGAAAAAGGTGTCGCCTCAGCAAAAGAAGGATGGATTGCTTTAGGATCAGTAGGACAGACCTCAGTACAAAGACCACAAGCTATGCATCTCTCTTGATCAATATATTGGAGTTTCTGAGTTATCGTAACGCGAAAATTACCAAGTTCGCCGCTAAGTCTCCTTATCGTAGAATTGGTTAGGAGCCTTATTTGAGGATG
>Ga0180301_10001751_pt1 | contig 17027 bp, 29 predicted proteins | sample GuaBasSediGuay16_FD_121797 | JGI IMG/M metagenome (GOLD analysis project Ga0180301, IMG submission 121797) | Subseafloor sediment microbial communities from Guaymas Basin, Gulf of California, Mexico - Guay16, Core 4569-2, 12-15 cm | ecosystem: Environmental > Aquatic > Marine > Hydrothermal... | reverse complement strand
TTGTTTTATTGCTTGTATGTAGAGTTTTAGGGCGTGTTCGCATATTTTTGAGATGTTTAGGCCTAATTCTTTGGCGGTTTCAAGGAGTTTTTTGTTTATGTATATGCTTGTTAGGGTTTTTTGTTCTTGCATTTTGATCCCCGATTATTTAATGTTATATAAGGTTATATAAAATTTGCTATTGGTTAACATTTAACAGATAGCATTTAGAGATTACTTTAAGTTTACTCTCTCTATTCTGATAAACATACGCATGTGTGGAAAGTTTATATTTTGTTGGGTGGAGCTTGACTTTTTCCGGGGGAAGGGATGTCTATGCGGGATTATGTTAGGGGATTTACGGATGCTTTAGATTATGTTTTGGCCTTGTTTAATAAGCTTAAGAGTAAGGGGAAGATAAATTGTGATGATTGTGTTTTTGTTGAGAAGATTGGGGAGTTGTTGTTGCTTGCTAAGGAGAAACAGTTTGAGCGGATAGAGAAGGAGCTTGGTTATTTCATAAGGTGATCTTCAAGTTTCTTGCAGATTTCAGCTATTTTTTTGCCTTTTGGAGTTAGTTGATGGAATAGGGAAGGCCTTGGGTTTTTCCCTACTCTTTGCATTTTACGATCTATTAGGCCTAAGTTCATGCATGTTTGAATTGCTGAATCAACCATTCTTCTCCCTACTCCGTAGCGGTTTCTCATTTCCTCATAGACTTCCGAGAGGATCAAAGGCCTATTCACTTCAAGGAGCATGATTAATAAGCGGATGGAAGCATTGCATTCATCAAATTCATCTATTGCTGGCAATTAACATTCCACAATTGTATGTTAATTTTTGATTTTTAAATGCTATTGGTTTTTATGTTAACTGTTAGCAAAAAGCTTTTATGTAGAAGAATTATAGAATAATCTTCTATATGTCAACTGTTAACAAAAGGAGGGATGTAATTATGAATACGCGATATGTCGGGTTTTACCTTCTTGAGGAAACGATCGAGAAAATTGATCAAGTGATAGAGAAGAAAATGCTTCCGGGAGTGCGCTCCAGATCTGGAGTTGTCGAATACGCATTGGACAAGCTTTTCAAGGAAATTTTTGGGGATGATGGAGAATGAGCAAGATAGAAACAAGTCAACTTCCAAGGAAACTCAAAGATTTCAAGTTTTGGCATGATGCTGTTGAGGAACAATGGGATATTTCACCTAACACGGTTTGCTATTGGTTCTATTGGACTCCATGCGGAGATGAATGCATTGTCGGAAGGTTAGTTGATGATCCAGACATGGGATTGATGATCTTTGAAGGAGATGAAGATTGGAATCTGTTTCTTCAGTTGGAAAGCTTGAATCCGCAAATGCGAGAATGGAAGCTTGGATCAAGTGATGAGGAAGCGGAAAACTGCATTTTAGTTGATCGAAAAACAAAGCGGATCTTCCTTGTCCCTCTAAACATGATTAAATGGGATCCCAAGCATTTGCTTGCTCTACTTGAAACCTTGCGGGGGATGAACCAATGAAAGAATTTGTCATTGAGGAGTTTGAAAGGTTCATTGAGATTGCTGATACGGTTGCCACTCCATTCAAGTTCTATGAAATTCAAGAAAGCGACGTGGGGGAAAATTACAGATTCTTAAGTGCAAAGGTATGGTTGAGAACAGCATATCTAACCTATGAAGCGGACATTCAAAAAGATGAACTCAAGGAACCCGTTGAAACTTTGAAAAGGCATGGATTCACTTCCGCAAAGATCAGAGAATCAACAACCATCTTCAAGTAAGAAGGGAAGAATTATGTCAATTAGAATTTCTATGAGAACCCCCAACAAGGAAACGCTTGCAAAGTTATTGAGAGCAATAGCGGATGACATTGAAGTTTCTGGAAATGAATTCATTGACATTGATTTAACAGTCATCTTTGTAGAAAACAAGAAAAGAAAGAACAAAGATCCATAGAAGAAAGGTGTTTTTCTTTTGCCTTTGTATAAGCGGAAGTTTCCATGTCATATTTGTGGGAAACCCGTTTATTGGGATAGCGAATCAATGACATTGACTTGTGGATGTGGAACCTTCAAGGCAACATTTGTTAATCTTGAAGCTTTCGAGCAATTGCCTAAGTATGATAAGAAGTTCTGGAGAAGCGAGGAATTTCCGATTGATTGCGCAAAATTTCTGAGTAGCGAAATATTGCTTGATGGAAGACAAGTCTTGTTTATTAGTGATAGGCAAAGCATTTTCAAGGGAAATGAGGATCCCAAACTTGTTCTTAGATGGATCCATTATCCGCAAAGAAATAAAATTCAACTTTGCATGGCCATATCTGGAAGCTTCCATACGGAAAAAATAAGCTATAATCAAATCAAAGCGGATCAATGGCATGAGCGAATGTGGATTTTCATTCCAAGGGAGATTTTGCCTAAGATCATCGCTTTCATGGAGAAAGATCCCCTAAAGCTAAGTTCATGGATGTGATTTTATGCGTAAAAACCGAGAAGTAAAGCTAAGACTTGTCTTGAATGTAAAGAATGCAGAAGAATCAAGAATGAACCCTTATTTGTTGAATGCAGAGAATTCGGATGGAAAATCGCAAAATCAGTTGCGAAAGAACAAGCATGTTGCAAAGAAGAAAAGCATCATGTTTTCCCGCAAGCAAAGATAGTTCCCATAAAACTCTATGAAAAAGGCAAAGTGCGATTCTAATGCCTAAAAAATACGATTGGTATCTTTATTGTAGTCATTGCGGAAAATGGATCCCGAAAGAGGAAGCTCTTTATAATAACAAAGGATCGCTATTATGTCCCTTTTGCAAGCGCATGGTCAGAACAAAAGCAAGATGCTATAAAAGAAAGGAAAAAGTGATTCTGAAAAATGAATGATTTTCTATCATTATCTACTACTACTTCCTTATCTCGCATTCGAGGATTCAGCATTGCAATCCTTGAATGCTTAAAGGATGGTTATTTGAGAAGTTCAGAGATATGCGAAATAACCGATAAACCAATTTCTTATGTTTGCAGATACCTTTACAACCTTCAAAATTACGGTTTAATCGAGAAGGTTGAAGATTTTTGGATTTTAACTGAGGAAGGAGCAGATTTCCTTGAATATTATGAATGCTTTGTTAAGAATAAGAATAGAATTAGAAAGAATTATGAAAGAATTATGAAAGTTAATAGAAAGAATTATGAAAGATGCAATCGCAAGAAAGAAGATTCACTATGCGCCGAAACTTCCTATAAGGCGTGTCGGCGCAAAACAAGGCAAATTCAAATCGAACCCTTCCTCAGAAACAGCAACCTTGATGACATAGAAAAAGCAGTAGTAGAAGTATTAATAGAGCATTACAATAAAACCGGAAGCAAATTCATCATGGTTAAAGATCAATATGAACTCGCGGAAAAACTTCAAGTTAATCCCTCAGAATTGCCTAACGCACTAAAAAATCTAAGACAAGATGGAATAATCTATATTTTCCGCGATAAAACATTCAATCAATGGAAGATAGGAATCAAAAAGGATTTCTTGAAGCTTTTAGAAAGAGGTTCTTAGAATGTTTAATTTGAGCATTGTGATTCCATGCAAAAATGATCCTCTTATCAAGCGTTTACTCAATTGCTTATCAAATCAAACCTTTAAGGATTTTGAGGTTATAGTTGTCGATTCATCCGATAGGCAAATCATCAAACCGCATGAATTCCCATTGAATTTGAAGGTTGTTAGAGCAGATTGCTGGATAGGAACCGCAAGAAACATAGGAGTCAAACATGCAAGCGGAGAAATCATCGCTTTCCTCGATGCGGATACTATTGTTCCAAATGATTTTGCAGAAAAAATAATTGAAATCTTTAATAGTCATTCATCGCTTGTCGGATTAGCGGTTCCAATATATCCGACAAAAACAAATCCCTTCATTGATCTAATTTACAGAGTTCAAAGATTCCTCATTAAATTCTCCTTCCGATACAGAAGACCGAGAATTTCCGGAGCATGTTGCATTTATCGTAAATCCATCTTTAAATCAAGAAAGTTTATTGATGTAGTCGGAGATGACATTGTATTTTCATCGGACATTCCAAAATTTGGAAAAGTTTCCTACTCAGATAAACTTAAAGCGTTTGAAGAACCAAGAAGATGGGATAAAGGATTGAAAATTCTCAAAAGCTTCCTATACTACATCCCAAGTTATATCTTCTTGTTATTAATTATGCTAAACATTCATCATCTAATAATCAAGGGATAGTATCAAACAAACAATCAATAACAAGATATAAATCATTTGGATCATAAAAGAAAAATGATGCAAGTAGTAGGTGATTCATTACTCAAAACTGCAACAATAATGCTTATAGTCATCATCACCATCTGGATAATTGGCATCATTTACCTTTCTCTGCAAAAGAAAAGCTGTGGTGCCAAAAATGGAGAAATTCGGTCAAATTCAAAATCCGATTATAAAGCTTAGAAAAGGATTCATTTTTAGTCTTGGAATCTTGATAACGCTATTAATAGTTTGGATTCTCAATGTGATTTATTTCCCTTATCGCCAACTCATATTCTTCCCTTCAATCTTTTTCATCTTCCCATTTTGCTATATCTTGCCATTTCTTCTTGCCTTTCTCTATGTAATGGGAATATACAACAGGGCATCAGCATGGGAACATATGAATGAACATATTGCTTCAATACTCATTTCTATTGGGGGATCAATTATTTTCCTTTCTCCCTTTTGGTTATGGTATTTATGGATGAAGTGTTTCAATTACTGTGCGATTCCTCTAGCAATATGGTTAATCTATACTATCTTTGAACTGCGCGCTTTGAATGTGCTTGAAAAAAATTATGAATTGAACTTAAAAAAGGCAAAAATATGCATAATTGCGGGACTGATTCTTGCAACCGCTTCATTAATCTTTTTCTATATACCGGGATTCCCACATCTTGAATACCAGAAAATCGTAGCGATTCTCTCGCCTCTGTTCACATTGATCTATATATATCCGTATCCCAATCTTCCGATTCCATTTCTCATAACTTCATGCATTTTGATTATCAGGGAATTAACAAGAAAAATCAAAACAACTTGCTGAGCTTCTCCTTAATTTTTTCAAGGATTTCTCTCAACCGCTCTTTTAGAAGGAACCAACCAAGATAATATTCTTCCTCATACCATAGATCCTTCCACATCGACTTAATCCCTCATTGCTTTTCTTATTGCCATGACAAGAATAAAGATTGATGTGCATATCATCATTAATGCTCCCCAAATGAAGTCGTTGCTTGATGGAACATTCCGCAAGTAGTCAAATCCAAGGAAGATTGTTATTGGAAGGAATAGGGTTCCCCCAAGCGGGAATTTACTGCAAACCGCGATTATTATGGCCATCATTATGATTAGCGTTAACCATTTCCCGGATCCATAGAAAAGTTCATTAAACCATTGAGCGATAACTGAAGTTTCTTCCATCTGAATCATAAGGTAATCATCTGTATAAACTTCTCCGGTTGCATTTTCAGCATGAAAGTAAACATCAAATGTTTTAGCGTCAGAAGGAACAGTTAAAGTCGCATTGATTTGCTTCCATTCTGTATAATTCCCGTTTATTTGAAATATTTTTTCATTACTTAGATTTATTCCCTCATAATCGCTCCAAAACCTTATGTTAACATAAAATTTGCCAGATTTAACATGTCCTTTAACCCAAAAACTGAAAAGATAGGAAGCTCCCGCAGTTATATTAACACGGTTCATTCTCCACTCAGCATTACTGCTTGAAACATTTAATAGCAAACTATGGATCCCGGTATGTCCTATATTGCTCCAGAAAGCTCCATGATCCGATTTATTCCATCCATCCGGATTATTAATTCCTTCCTCTACGCTCCCATTGATAATAATATTTTCCTTTGCAAAACAGACATTTATCGCTAAACTGAACAGAATTAAAATCCAGAGAATAGCTTTAAAGATTCTTACCCGCTTCATCCCCATAACCATCCAATTATCAATGCTACTCCAATTATAAATAATATGAAACCAATAACCATTCCATCAAGATACTCTTTCTCTTTCATTTTCTTAATCGTGTAGGTTGGAGACAAAAACACAAGTATGAAACCTAAAATTCCAAGGAAAAACTTGATCTTAGTTAGCGGCCAAGGTTCTCTCAACCATTCAATTTGAATATTAATATCTCCCTTTCCGAACACCTTCAGATAAATACTTGAATTGTTAATTGTCCAAAGATTATGATCGGAGAACCAAACATCCGCTATTGAAGATGCTTCTTCTACGACTGCATTATTAATTTTAATGTGTTCCGGTTCTGTTTCATCAACAAAGTCAATTCTTATGATCGATTGATACCCGGATGGAATATTCGCAGTTATGCAAAGTTCAAATTCTCCTACAAAAACTTTCTTTAAGCTCATGTATGGTTCAATGAAGGAAATTTTTAATTTATCCGAGGTTTCACTTGCATTGATCCATGCAAGATAACCTATAATGCATGCTGGTTGTGTTTCTGTATTTGCACAACCAATAGCGGTTCCGTTGTCCGTTAATTCTGAAAACTTGAAAATTAATGATGCTGAAGAAAGCATGAATGGATCATTCCATTTTGCACTCCCAAGGGATTCTCCCCCGTAAAGACATCCATAAAGGAGTTCTCCCGCTCTGAAAATTGTATTTCTATCTTTAGCATAACCGTTTTCTCTATCTCTTTTCCCATTCTGATTTAAAACATAAGTTTCGAGAGTGAAATAGTTCCCATCCGCTTTCAAAGCGTTATGCAAAATTCTCCTTCTATCATAATAGGTATGATTTCCAGTTAACTCATACATTCTTCCAAGAAGCATAGAATACCATCCATGTTCATCAAGTCCACAAATAGGATACATTAATCTTCCATAAGTTACTGATGTTGGATCCATATCCTGCGCTTGCAAAAGGAAGTTTACGGTTTGAATTGCGAAATTGCGATATGTTGAATTGTTTGGATCAAGCATTAATCCCGCTAACGCTATCGCTATCATTGACTTGAAATAAATTTTGCTTTGAATCATTCTATTTGAGAGATCGCTATAATAGAAATTCCATGATTCAATCGCTAATTCTCTTGCTTTTGAGTTGTTTGTTAATTTCCAATGTAAAGCATAAGCGTAAGGAATGAGACCATAAGCGGGAGGCATCCCTACATCGATATTTTCAATAACTCCCGCTTCAATTTGCGATATTACCGTGTTAAAAATGCTTTGCCATTTTTGGCGCTCATATCTTCGGAAAGGAACAATCATGAAACATCTTTTGCTCGATTGAGAACTCGGAGATAGCGTTTCCCCTTCTATTTGAATTCTAATACTATGTTCATAAGCGGTTGAATAATCAACTTCTTGAATTAATGTTTCATTCAAGCAGATTACAACAACCCCCGGATTGAAGGAATCCGGTTTTGTATTATTTCCGCAAATTCCAAGATATTTCAAATATCCCCCGTTAACGCTATGACTCCATTGCTGATAATCCACATCTGAATATCCATTGACAAATTTTTCAAAGCAAGTTCCATTAGACAAGCGAAATTCCAAATAAACGGGATCATAAACCGGAAATGTAAATTCTCGGATTGCCCCCAATCCTAACGATAGATTTTCAACATCCAAAATATTTGTTCCTTTATTGACTGCTGAAATTGAGATTAGAGCGTAAGGTTTGCCTTCAATTATTGTTGCGTTGAACCATATATCGAGATCCGGAGATATGGACATGAGTCTTGCAAGTATGATTTTATCATCTTCTAGAATCTGATACCATGTCTCATCAAATTTGTCCGCTTGAAGGCGATCAAAAATCCGGGTTCCATTAACTGTTAGATCATAAAGGAACAAAGCGGGAAAATAGAATGGTTCTTCTCGATAAACTGATCCTTCAATAACCATTTCCTTCCGATAGAAAGCTCCAAAAGTCATTCTATTTCTTTCATGCAGAGCTTGAACTTCCTCACTTAGAAGCGCTCTTCTAAAGATAAATAGATCATCAATCTCGAATTTTCCAAAATTCTCATAAGATCCATCTGGAAGTCTTTTTGCTCCCATAACGAGCGGATAATCGGGAGCAATATTCATTAGATCTGTTGTGGATTCCCAATCCGCTACGGATCCATCAATGTATAAAACAAGTTTGCTCATGTTATATGTAACAGCAACCGTGAACCACTCATCGGGATAGCTTGCGCTAACCGTATGAGTTCCGCTTGATCCGGAGAATGAGAATGTAATGTTTCCCGCTTCAAAATATAGATGATAGTTCTCCCCTTTTTGCACGATTGTCCCGCTATCCCCTTCAAGATTGATTCTTGCAAAAAGCGAAAATTGCCTTGCTATATCAAGCATCATATGAAAATGCGGAGCATCCCGAGGATATGGAGATTTATTTGGAACTTCAACATAATCATCGATTCCATCAAATCTTAGAATGCGTCCGAATCCGGAAACGCTCCAATCCCATCCCGGGGGATCCCCGGGTTCCGATTCAATCCATCCATGCCTTGTCCCATTCAAATTGTTCCATTCATCCCAAACAATATCAAAATCACTTTGGTTCGAGAAAGAATATCTAGCAACTAAACCCGGGGGAAAAGGTTGGCCATATGAGGATGCGTTTCCTATACCTACAATTCTATTAGTGATATAGTAATCGTGTTTCCCTAATGTCCCCGTATAATTAATTTCTGAATCAACCTTGCGGTTAGGATAATAACCGTTTCCCATCCTCATTGAATGAAGAAAATCTATTGCTTTTTGAGCTTCATCATATTCCCCAAGCAAATCAAAAGCAATCGTAACTCTTGCATGATCATCAACCCAATAGTTATAATAATCCGGATGATTCGCTCCCTCTAAATCATAACATCTGAATCCCCCTATTTCGGGATTCCATTTGTTTTTTAGATATTCGCTAAATGAATTCGGATAGGTTGGCAATGTGAAGCTTGGATTAACCGGGAAGGTTCCGGTTTCATTTGCCAATGCGGATAATGGCATCAGAGCTAACAAAAAGACAATTAAAGCGGAAATTAGGATTTTCTTCACGATGAACTCTCCTCTATTTTAAATTGGAAGGAGAAGGTATATACTCCGGATGGTTGATCGGATGGAACCTTAACAAAGAAATGAATAATTGTCGTAGTTCCTTCTTCATCAGAATCCGCATCCTTGGAGAAAAGAGTTTGCATGTCGTTGGAAAGTTGCAATGCTCCGCTCAAACTGTTATCCAAATCAACATAAATATTGGATACTGAAATGCTATATAATCCGCAAGTTGCATTTGATGCATTGACTAATATTTGATAGGCATCATTTGCTAATGTTTTTAGATAGAATCGCTTTGAGACTCCAGTTTTTCCGGGAATTATGGTTGTAAATTCAACCGATCCATAGGAAATCTCAGAATAAAATCCTACATCAAAGTTTACGATCTCAGATTCATATTTAGCGTATGGGATCCATTTTTCAACATAAACTTTATATTTCCAATCGCTTGCTCTTCTCGCTATTTTTGATAATCTAATTGCAAATTTGAAAATTCCGTGAATTTCACTAAAATTGGATGGTTTAATGCATAATGTGCGATTAAGATACTTTTCATATTGCCAATTCCATCCCCCTTTAGGAGATCCCGGTAAGTTCGCCTCAAAGAATTGATCTAATCCTCTATCATAGATGAAAGCGAAGGAATCAGTTGGATTCTGATATGGAGCATCATAATCCGGGGGATTGTTTCTCCATAAATGCACTTTTATGCATTGAATGTTGTCAAGTGTTGATGCGATTGTTACGCCCATCGCAAAGTAATATAGAGTGTTAGGAGTGAGTTCAGAAACCGTATTTCCGTCTAGATCCTCAATCCATAAATCATCAACCGTAACATCCTTAACAATTAAGCAATGCTCTTGATTGGAAGTTCTTGACCAAGGATCGATAGTATCAACTGTTATAAGAATTCTGAATTGACCTGGCAAAGTATTAGGATCCACTTTAAAACAGAAACTCCATCTTCCGGTTGTTGATGATGGAGTCAAGGTTGGTTCGGAGCATAGACTTTTGTTAATGTAATTTTCGCTTTCCCAATTCCATCCCGTGTCTGGACAAATATTATACTCATGCCAATGATCTCCCTCTGAATAATGCCATTTAAATCCATACTTGGAGACTTGATCGCAACATCCCCAATCATAATCCGGGGGGATCATTCCATCAACATAAATGCGCACAACAGTATCCCGAATGTTTGTCATATTTTCATAGGTTATGTTATAGCTTAGAATATACCAATTGTCAACTCCAATAACCCATTCTGAGAGATTTCCGGGTTCTGATAATCGAGAAAGCGTTACATCGGAAATTATGGGAGAGGAAGGATCTTGAGCAACTGCAATGTTCACTTTTGGAATCAACGAAAACATTAGAGATGAACCGATTAAAATCGTAATCCAAATGAGTATCTTTTTCTTCATCATTTTATCTACTTACCCACTCCTTGATTTTTCCGCTCCATAATCCAGCAATAAGCAAACAAATGACAAGAATGAACCAGAAGTCTAACCATCCGATAGTGATAAAGAATCCAAGTAAGACTAATCCCACTATTGCGCTCAGAAGCATATTCCCTTTGGAGAAGATCGCAATCGGAAGTAAGAACATTGCAGTAAATATAGTGCATGCAAGTAGTTTTCCCGCGCTCAAAGGAATACCTAACATTTCTGATAAGCGGTTAGGCAATTCTAGAAGATTAACTTCTCCTTCTTCCTCATTTTGAGCATAGACATGCGGAGCGCTAATCAAAATCATGACTATGGTTGCCAAAAGAATAAATCCTATTCTTCTTAAACCCTTCATCCACTAACCCCCGGTGAATGGAATTGCCTTCAAGATTAATACATAAACAAGGTATGCCACGCATGTCCATATAGGAATTGCGATAAGCATGTTAATAACCGGATGAACTTCCGGCATCTGAAAGAACAACAATCTCCCGATCAGATCCCAAGCGGAAAGCTTTGTATTCAATTCTGAAGGTTCTATCCCAAAGCAAGCATGGAAATCGTTATTCTTGAAAGCTTCGAAGAAATTGGGATATTTTGTTGTATCATATTTGAGAATGAGATCCATTCCGAAATGATCGCATTGAACCCTAAACTTTGCAAATCCATTTTCATCAAAGCAATTCACGATCTTGTTAACCCAACAAACATGATCGTTATCATCCCCTTCCCAAGGATCAGAAACGATGAATCCGCTTTGATTAATCCATTTCATTCCATGTGTATCTGTTATGAAAATCCACCATTTAGTCTCATGCCAAACCATCATTCTATACTCATTGAAAGTTGGATCTATGATCCATCTTAATTGAACATCCCATCCCCCAATATTAAATTCCTTCCAATGATTTGTTAGAGCATGATTTGCCTCTGAAGAATTGATATACTCAATCTCGGAGTAGTTCAACCAAACAATTTCATAAGCTCGATAGACTTCCGGAATATCGAGATCAATCATTTTTTGAGCTTGTTCCGATTGAAACAAAGAGGCGGGAATAAATCCGACAAGTATGAAGAAACATGAAAGGAAACTTATAACTAAGATTAACCCTTTAAGCTCCGCAAGATCTCCCATCTTTTACTCCCCTATGTCCATCATACTTTTGTCAACTGTTAACATTATATATTTTCCTAAAAATGGAGAGTATGAGGTTATTTCTTTCGGAGTTTCCTTAATGTCAAGGCAAGTCTTGCTCTTTGGCCTACTTTTCCCGGTTCATTCGCTAAATCTCTGAGAACGCTAACTTTGATTGTTCCTCTTTCCGTGAATCCCTTTTTGCCATATTTCCGCTTGACATATTGCCTTAACGCTCCCGGCCTTTTAATTGCTTCTTGAATCCATCTATCGCTTGACATTTATCAGATTCCCCCTTGATTTAGCGTTTCCTTCTGGATCTCCGCTTTTTCCTTCTCCCTCTTTTCTTTCTCCTTGCCATTTTCTGATCATCCCCCGCTTGTCAAGTTGGAGAAATGGGGGAGTAGTGGATTCGTTTGTTAGATTTTGCCAAGCAATGAAGCAATGAAGTAAACAACTATTCCGACTATGAAGATGAATGGCAACAGCAGGAACAGAGTCTTTGCTCCGCTTGCTCCCGTGAATGTCCATCCGGATGTGTTTGTAGTCTGAACTTGCTCAACCACTATCGGAACGAGAATGACTCCAAGGATCAAGGTTATAGTTAACATGATCCAAGTTGTTGCCTTGTTGCTTCCTTTGGCCATATACATCAACCCCCTTCAAGGATTTAATCCGTCTTGACTCTCAATCCGAGAGGTATCCGGGAATTTCTCCCGGAGTTTTCTCTCCCCAACCTTCATCATCTTCATTGAATCTTAACTGTTAACTGTTAACAAATGTGAAATTATATAAGCATGCTTTCACAATAAAGAAAGCATGGTGAAAATTTGGGAAAGATTAAGGTTTATTTAATCAAAAAAGATAAAAGCATTGAAGTTTGTAAGAAACCTTTTCATGAGAACAAGGTTTTCCTCGGAAAAAATCAGGAAATTCTTTTTGAACCGGAACATGTTTTCTTAAGAAAGAGAGGGAGATTTCTTCCCCCGGAACCATGCCTTATAATTCAAGAAGGAAAGACAACTCCGGAGAAGCTTCCTAATCCAGATGGAGATTTCCTCATTCCAATGACAACTGAGGAAATAAGGAAGCTTATCAAAAGAGAAGTTGCAAAATCCATAACCGAGATTAAACCCATCAAGCTTAACATGTTCATTATCTTGTTCTTGTTTCTCCTTATCAATCTGATTATTAATATCATGATTCTTGCGGGATGGAGAATCCGCTTATGAAAAGACAAAAGAAAGATCCGGAAGATCCCCCTATGCAAGTCTTAGTTGAGCAAGACAAGGAAGTGGAAGCTTCAAGCTTTCCGCTTTCAGAGGAACAAGTAGAAAAGCGATTGAACATTCTAAAGAAGATCATTGATGTTTTCAAGGGGAAAGTTCCAATCCATTCAAGATTGAAACCGATTTTGGATCCCGATAATCTCCAGACAAGCTCAAGACTTTCTGCTTCCCAAGTTAGCTTTGTTGCTGATGCTTTTTGGTTAGCGAGAGAATGGGATGTTTTCTCTCCGCTAAAGCATTATGCAGAAGAAATTTGTAAAACGGTTATTTCAAAAGAAGGAGAAGGAAGAAAAGAAGCAATCGGATTTGTCGGAGCGATAGAATCCAAAAAGCTTCTTGAAAGATTGATTTTTGAAACGAAAATTCCGGAGAGAAAATCGAGATGGCCATCTCTGAGAAAGAAAGAGAAGGAAATGGAAGGGGGATAAAAATTTGCAAGCTTTCATTTCTCTGGATTCTCGGAATCTTCATCATACACGTTTCAACAAGCATGCTTGCAATATACGAAAGGGAAGCAAATCCGGAACCGGATTATGCAATTCTGCTTGCATTGTATTCCACAATTTTCTCCGGAATTCTTCTTGCAGTATGGAGCATGATCAAACTTTATAGGTTGGGAAAAGAATGGGTTCAAGAACTGAAAGAATCCGAAAGTTATGGAATGAATTAATAGAAACTTATGCGGATCTTCAGCAAAAAAGCGAAATCGGATTAGAAATTTTGAAAAATACTTTTCAGTTCAAGCGAAAGAAAAAGAGGGAAGAAAAAGATGATTCTTGATACTATTTCCCCATCATATACGGAAGTATTCCAATCTGTAATTGTTCTTTTTGGATTTCTCACTCTAACAATATTAATTGAAGAAATTGTCATAATCCTCGGTTTAAGAAATGAGAAACTAAACGATCAAACATTAAATAAAATAGTGTTTCTTATCGTTTTGGGAAATATCATAACTTTCTTTGTTGGGATGTTCCTTTACATGATACTTTTCACTATTCCAATTTAGGGGGAGATGAAATATGTCAACTGCAATAGAGAAAATACTGTTTGCGGAGCTTAGACTTCTAAGCAAGCAAGTAAGCAAAGAGGAACCCTTTTTCAGAGAAATATCTTGTTTAGGCAAAGAGGAAGCGGAAATGATTGCTTATTGTCATATTTACATGGATTTCTTTCCGGAAGATGAAGAAATGAAGCTCTTTCTTGAAAAATTCGTTATTCCCGCATTCAAGAAGCTTGGAATGGTTCATTGGAACCGGGATATTCTTACGGAGATGGGATTGAAGCTTGGAGCGAAAAAGAGAGAGCATGATCTCGCTAAAATGTTAGGGAGAGAGGTTGAAATTGCAAGTAGCGATCAAGAAACCATCGAAAGTTAAAATTGAGAATGCATTTGACAAATGTCTTCTCTATATGTTTGGCCTTCCCGCGAGCTTAGTTCTAATTATTGGAGATTGGAAAACCGGAAAAACCGATTTTGCCTTATTGATCGCGGAAAGACTTCTCGAAATAGGCCTTATCAAAGAAGTTGCAAGCAACATTAAAACATCGGATCCAAGAATCAAATTCATTGCGGATCTCCCGTCATTGCGGGAATGGTTATTCTATTCGGATAGAAGGAAAACCAAGCTTTACATTTTTGATGAAGCGGGATCCCATCTTCACCGGAGAAGATCAATGAGTCGAAAAAACATTGCATTCGTTAAGATTCTCCCGGAAATCAGCAAAGCGAGAGCAAAAATGATTGCGATAATGCAGAATCCGGAAAGCATTGACAAAGAGCTTCTTTCCCCGGTATGGTGTAAAGGATTAATCATTAAAGAAAACAAGTATAGAGCAAAATTCATTAGCGAGTTCTTTCCGGAAGAAAAGGAAGTTGAATTCTTTCCGGTTCCGAGAACTACGATCCCCTTTGATCCATATGACATTGCAGATTTTAGCTTAACAAGGCCTAAGCAAATCCCCGCAACAATCAAGGATGAAGATTTAAAAATTCTATGGGAATGGTCGGTTAATAATAAATCAACAAGGCAACTTGACATTCATCCGATGAAATTGAACAGAATTGTCCGCAAATTTGTCAAACAGATCTTAGAAAAGGAGTATTCGGAGCAAAAACTTTAGTGATTTTCACATTGCAATGAGCGAGGAAAGAATGGGAGCTATTAGTGATATATAGGCAATTTTTAATGTTGTTTTTTACCAGCGGGCAACGCTGGAGTTCATCATCTCACTCATTATTCTCTTAAGATAAAAAATGGGGAGAAAATATTCTTAAACTGTTTTTAAGTTCCTTCTTTCCATTCCCTTGGTGTTCTAAGCATTTCTTCTTGTTGTTTTTTCAAATAGTATGTGCAGTTTTCAAATCCTGCTCCTTTAGTTACTTTAACAGATTGTGTGCAATGGAGTTCAAAATGTTTCTTGCTTACTCTCTCATTGCATGTGTTTAGATAAGGACATTCTGGCATAATTACCCCAACATATTTTTATCTAATATCTATTTAAATGCCTTCGCTTATTGGAAATCTTTAATTAAATTCTTCCTACTCTCTCCGCGAGTTTTAGCTTCCGATTAATTTGCCAAGCGGAAATGAAAGCTATCCAGAGATTTGACAAATCCCCAAGAAGAAAGAAGACATCAATTAAGTGATCATTAGGATCCCAATGAATCTCAGGATCAAATGAATTCATAATCGAGATAACCCAATCTCTTGTTGCATAAAAGTCAAAGATATGGAATCCCCACTCGAGAAAAATAAAGAATGTGATTTGTTTGAGGGATAGAAGCTTGCAATCATAGAAGCATGCGATTGCATAAACAAAAATATATCTTAAGATCCTTTTGATTATGGGATCCGGGGGATATAAAGCAACTAAAAGATAAATGGAAAAAGCGAGAATGAAAATTCCTCGATTATTCTTCATTTAGTTCCCAAGTTAGAAGCAATGCAATTGCTATTCCGAGAAGCAACCCAATGATGAAGCTTTTCCAATCAATGGGAACTATATTCAACATTTCAGTATCTCCTTCTCTTTTCTTCTAACCATGCTCCAAGTAGAATGATCAAAGGCAAAAGACAAAGAAGAATGCAAGCAAAATCCAGCAACCATTGATTCATTGGATCCTCTCCAGAATCTCCGATATTCCCTTGAAAACTCTTTGCTTTAGATCCGCAATCAACGCAGGGTTAAAGTAGTTCGCCATAAAAATGTTTGTTGTGATTCTTCCGTGAATGAAGTCTATTTCCGGTTGTTTCAAGTATTTAGTCATGAAGCTTGCATGAGCTTCTCTAATATCGCTGAATCTAAGGTTTAGTCCTTTCTTTTTTACTCTCATCTGAATTGCATGTCTCGAATCTGGTAATGGAGAATTCAAAGCTATCCTTTCAATTAGCTCCATTGGAACAAAGCTAATGAATGCCTTCTTACTCTTTCGCAGAAAAATCTGTTTAAATCTGAAATGCTCCAAAGTTCCCTTTTCTTCATTATAGTATTCATCGAGCTTTCTTTCACTTGCAAGCTTAATGATCAAATTATAGCTTTTAATTGCTTCCACTAAACGCAAACCGGTAATTGCCATAAAATCCATAAAATCGGAAAGCTCACTTCTCACCCGTTTAACTTGCTTAATCCACTCAAACACTTCATTGGGATCCTGAACTTTCGTAAGTCTCTCTATAACAAGTTCTTCATTGCTTTTGCCTCCCCACTCCAAGTCATATCTATGCATCAACTTCAAAAACTCATCATGCAACCCAACGAACTTAGCTAAGTTCGCCAATGCCTTAACAATATTAGTCCTCTTAGTCTTCCGAATCATCAAAAGCTCTGAAAGATCCCTACTCAAAAGACAATGCGCATACTTCCTCGAATAATTATAAACATCTCTCGCATATCCCGGAGAAAACTGATTCTCTAACCATTCCCTATAAGCTTCCCAATCAATCTGATCAACTCTCAAGTCTGGGGCGCTGGCGATCCCGGGTTCAAATCCCGGCGGCCCCACCACTTGATGGCAACCTACAGTTCCAATACCTCCATTGCTGTTTTTGTTGATAAATTTGTTGATCTGCTTGTTTTATTGCT